>Ga0209000_1000092_pt1 | contig 119156 bp, 100 predicted proteins | sample RifGroD2_FD_183998 | JGI IMG/M metagenome (GOLD analysis project Ga0209000, IMG submission 183998) | Groundwater microbial communities from Rifle, Colorado, USA - Groundwater D2 (SPAdes) (version 2) | ecosystem: Environmental > Aquatic > Deep subsurface > Groundwater | place: Rifle, Colorado...
AGAGTGGAGCCTCTTTGTAGAGGCTGCCGGTAGAAGTGCTTTCGACACAGCCTTTCAGGCTAGCAAGCACAAAGACCCTTGCTAGGGTCAATGTCAAACCACCACTTGAAGTGGTGGTTGGTGATTGCGACATCCTAAGACTTGGTTTGTGTATTGTGCAAACTTAGACATAGGGGTCCTCTAAGAGGGTGAACGAAGCAATCCCGTTCTTTAAAAGACAAAAGATGAGATTGCTTCGCAAAAAACGCTCGCAATGACAACATGATACCCCGTCGGCTTGCCACGGGGAGATTCATTAAAAGTAATAATAAAATTATGACTAAATAATAAAGCTTGAAACATGATAAGTGTAAATCGTAAAATAGAAAGGAACATAATATGGATATAGATTTCACAGGAATACAAGAAATAAAAAATTACAATAAAATACTTATATCAGGTCATAAAAATCCAGATGGAGATAGCATCGGTTCTTGTGTAGCACTTGCTTTAATACTAAAAAAGCTTGGCAAGACACCTGATATATATATAAAGGAGCTTCCAGCACAATATAAAATGTTGGTTGGTACTGAAATGTATAAGAATGTTATAGACGAGCATTATGATTTGTTTATAGCGCTTGATTCAGGTGGTGAAGAGATGCTTGAAGAAGTGGGTAAACAATTTAAAAGTGCAACTATGACTTACAATATAGATCATCACATATCAAATACTAAGTATGCTATGAAAAACTATGCGGGTGAATCATCTTCGACAGGCGAAATAATATTTCATGTTGCAAAAGAATTAGGTGTAGAGATTGATAGGGACATTGCATCAGGAATATTTTTGGCAATAATAAGTGATACAGGGTTATATCAATACAATAACACAAAAAGTGGAACTTATGAAGTTGTAGCTGAGTTAATGAAAACTGATATAGATTCAGGTAAAATAATAAGAGAGTTATTTTTTGAACGTACATATGAACAAACAAAACTACTAGGTAGAGCTTTGAATAATATGGAGCTTTTGTTTGATGGACAAGTAGCATATACAACAATATCTTTCAAGGACTTGAAAGACTTAAATGCAAAAACAAATGATACGAGTGGAATAATAAACACTATTATGCAAACAAGAGGTGTAAAAATATCAGTATTTATGTATGAACCAGCGCCTAATAACATAAAAGTAAGTTTTAGATCGGTAGAGCCTTATAATGTGTGTGAACTAGCACAACAACTAGAGGGTGGCGGACATATACTTGCATCCGGTGCAATGACAAAAGGGAAGATGGAAGAAATCCGACCAATGATTTTAAAATTAGTAGCTGAGATGTTTAAATAGATATTAAATAAATAATAAATGTCTTTATAAAACAAAAATAAGGGTCAAGAAGCGGAGACCCTTATTTTTATGCATTTTACATATACATATCGGCAGTATATTAAAAAAACTTTAAAATATTTTTAAAATTTTTGGAAAAACACTTGCAATTTTAAAACAAAAGAGTTACAATGTTGTTACAAAGTGGAGAGAAGTGGAGAGAAATGGAACGAAAGTGTTAAGGAGGGGATAGCAATGTTTATAGGTGAATATGAACATAGTGTTGATGAAAAAGGCCGAGTGCTTATCCCTACTAAATTTCGTACCAAACTAGGTGAAAAGTTTATAGTAACCAAAGGACTCGAAACTTGTTTGTACATTTATACAATGGATGAATGGGAAAAATTTGAAGAAAAATTAAGAGCCCTCCCATTTAGTAGCAAAGACGCAAGAAATTTTACAAGATTTTTTTTAGCAGGTGCAGAAGAATGTGAGATAGATAAGCAAGGACGTGTATTACTTCCTGGGAATCTTAGAGCATATGCAGAACTTGAAAAAGCGATAACATCAATAGGCGTATCTAACAGAATAGAAATATGGGGTACCGATAAGTGGAATAAATATAATGATGATGAGTCTTTTGATGCTAGTGAGCTTGCAGAAAAGATGGCGAGTTTAGGAATCTAGAAAGTTGAAATAGAACAGATAATTAAAGGTGGTATAAACATGGAATTCAAACATATACCGGTACTACTTAATGAGTGTATAGAAGGGTTAAATATAAAGTCTGATGGAGTGTATGTGGACTGTACTCTTGGCAGCGGTGGGCATTCAATGAAGATATGTGAAAAATTGAATAAAATTGGAACACTGATTGGAATTGATCAGGATGAAGATGCTATTAGCACAGCTTCTAAAAATTTAGAAGGTGTTAAAAATAGATTATATGTGGTAAGAGATAATTACTCACATATAGAAAAAATCCTCAACGGATTAAATTTTGGTACTGTAGACGGGTTTTTGTTAGACATCGGTGTATCTTCGTATCAGCTTGATTCTGCCGAACGTGGGTTCAGCTATATGAAAGATGCACCCCTCGATATGAGGATGGATAGGGGAAATGATTTAACTGCCGAAAAGGTGGTAAATGAATACTCTGAGCATAAATTATTTGAAATTATTAAAGAATACGGGGAAGAAAGGTATGCGAAGAGAATAGCAAACCTAATAGTAAGTGAGAGGGAAAAAAGTAGGGTTGAAACTACATTACAGCTTGTGGATATAATAGATCGAGCAATACCTTCTAAAAAAGGAAGCAAAGGACATCCCGCTAAGCGAACATTTCAAGCAATAAGGATAGAAGTCAATGGTGAGCTTGAAGTTTTGCAAAATTCAATTGAAAAAATGGTGGACAGGTTAAATTATGGCGGGAGACTTTGTATCATTACATTTCATTCATTAGAAGATAGGATAGTAAAACATATTTTCAAAGGTTTAGAAAATCCATGCATATGCCCACCTAGATTGCCTATTTGTGGATGTGGACGTAAGCAGAAAGCAAAGATAATAACAAATAAGCCGATTATTTCAAGTAACGAAGAAATAAAAGTAAATAAGAGGGCAACAAGTGCTAAGCTTAGGATAGTGGAAAAAATTTAATTTAAAAAACAACAAACTGGGGGAAATGCTATGAGAAACAATCAAAACCAATACGTGCACGGAAGTCTAGCGTATAAGTTAAACACAAATGATGAAGTAGAGAAAGTTAGAAAAAGACAAAGAAAAGTAAATAAAGAATTGTTTTTTTATAGACTAAATCTTATTATTTCAATATTTGTTGTTTTTGGTATGGTAGCGGGTCTCATGACACAATATTCTAGTGTTGCATACAAACAAGATCAACTTAAAAAGATAGAGAAAGAGATAAAACTAACGCAAGATAATTTATATGATGCAAAGGTTGAAGTAGCAGAATCTATGGATTCAAGTAATGTACACAAGGTTGCTACTCAAAAGCTAGGAATGGTTAAGGCTGCAGATTATCAAATGATATATATAGATGTTCCAGAGGAAAATTATACAATAAAGTATTAAGTAAGATATCAGTTATTAGATATCAGTTATCAGTGAAAAGAAAACTGATGAGTGATAGAAGGTAACTGATAATTTTTTTGTAAGGGAATGAAAAGCATGGCAGATTTTAAAAATAAAATTATATCTATAGGAATTATTATTACAATAATTTTTCTTTTTTTGCTATATAAGATAGGCTATATACAGATAGTAAAAGGCCAAGAGTATCAAAAGATGGCAATGATGCAACAGGTTACTAAAATAGATAAGGAAGTAAAGGCTGTACGAGGTAGTATTTTAGATAGAAATAATTATGAGTTAGCTATAAGTAGAAGAGTTTATGATGTTGTTATAGATAATATAAATTTTGCAAAGCAGAAGGATGACTTGAAAAAAGAACAGATTTCCAAAATGAGTCAAATTCTAGATATACCGTTAGAGGAAATAAAAGAAATGATAAAGCAAGAGACTCATTATAAAGTGTTAAAAAAGAGTACAACAAAAGAGATTGTCGATAAAATGAGAGAGAATGAGCTCAAAAACCTTATTTACGAGGAAGCATATAAACGAAAATATGTATATAATGATTTTGCTTCAAATATAATAGGTTTTGCTAATGATACAACAGGTTTAATGGGTATAGAAAGTCAATATGATTCATATTTGAAAGGTACTTCAGGGAGAAAGTTTATAACGATTAAAGGTGATGATATGCTTATTCAAGATCAGATTGAAGCAAGAAATGGGTATAATATTGTCATGTCGATAGATAAGAATATTCAAGTAATATTAGAAAAAAAATTAAAGGAAGCTGTAGAGATACATAAACCTAAAAATGCTGCCATAATAGCTATGGAGCCAAATACTGGTGAAATATTAGGACTTACGACTTATCCCAATTTTGACTTGAATGATCCAATGAAGCTAATAGAGGAAGAAAGTATAGAAGAACTAAAAGATAACGAAGAAAAACCTATAGAAGAAAAATCTACAGAAGATAAACTAAATGTTTTATGGAGAAACTATGCTATAAACGATGCATATGAGCCAGGATCGGTGTTTAAGCCGATAACAGTTGCCGCAGGTTTAGAAGAAATTGCAACAAATATTCACGATACATTTTTTTGTTCTGGTTCTAAAATTGTAACGGGGACAAAACTTGATTGTGATGAAGTACACGGGCAAGTGACACTTGATCTAGCACTTGCAAATTCTTGTAACATAGCAATGATGGATATAGCAGAGAGACTTGGAAAAGAAAAGTTTTACTATTATCAAAAAGTATTTGGATTTGGACAAGTTACAGGCATTGATTTAAGTGGTGAAAGTAGAGGAATACTTCACAAGGTAGAAAATGTCGTGCCTATTGATCTTGCAACAGATTCATTTGGGCAAGGATTCACTGTAACGCCGATACAAATGATAACAGCATTTTCTTCAATTATAAATGGTGGACACCTAATGAAACCGCATTTAGTATCTCAAATAGTAGACAATGACATGAATGTTATAGTTCAAAATAATCCAGTTACAGTAAGAAAAACCATATCTAAGGAGACATCTGATATAGTAAGGTCGTATCTAGAGAAAGTTGTTGCAGAAGGAACTGGTAGCAAGGTATATATGGAAGGGTATCGTATTGGAGGTAAAACAGGTACTTCAGAAAAACTTCCTAGGGGTAATGGAAAATATGTGGCATCGTTTATGGCATTTGCTCCAGTCGATGATCCCAAGATAATATTACTAGTAATAGTTGATGAACCTTCTATGGGAGCTTATTACGGAGGAACAGTAGCAGCACCAGTTGCAAAAGATTGCTTGGAAGAAATATTTAAATATATGGGAATACCAAAAATTGAAAGCGACATTACAACTACGAAAGTAAAACTGGATAATCAAATGATAATGCTAAGTGACTATACAGGTAAAGCTATTGTTGATACTGTAATGGATTTGAATAAGTTAGGAATAAAATACAAAATAGTTGGAAGTGGTAGTAAAATAGTAAATCAAGTGCCTAATGGAAATACACTAGTCCCATTAGATAGGGAAGTATTAATTTATGTAGAAGGCGGAGATGATATACTAGCAGTTCCAAACTTCACTGGGAAAACAAACGCTGAGGTAATAACTATTCTTACAGAAAATAATCTAAAACTAAAGGCAGGTTCTGGTGGACTCGGAGTAGCCACAGAACAAATACCAGCAGCAGGAACAAAAGTGGATCCAAACTCTGAAGTTTATGTAAAATTTGGACAGTAGGGAAAAAGAGACAAAATTTAGAGTATTTATATGGAACGAACATATTTATTAATAAAATCTTACCAAATAGAATATATATAACTAAGACATTTGCTAGCAAATGATCAAATTCTTATTGGTGGGATTATATGAAAAAAATGAAACTTGTTTTTAAACGAAAAATTGTAATGATAGGCATAACATTTACAATAGTTTTTATAATTTTATATGCAAGATTATTTTATATCCAAATGTTTAAATCGCATTTTTTACAAGATGAAGCATATAAACAACAAACAAGAAATAGAGATATACCTGCAAAAAGAGGTAAAATTCTTGATAGAAATAATGTTGTACTAGCGGAAAGCATAAGCGTTTATACTGTTTATGTAATCAATTCTAGAATTAAAGACGAAAAAAAGGTTTCCAGTTTTTTAGCTGAGACACTCAACATGGATTATGATTTTGTATTTGATAGAGTGAGTAAAAAAGTTGCAATCCAAAAGTTGAAAAATAAAATAGATAAGGCAACAGCAGACAAACTTAGATGTAGCGGAATTAGTGGGATAATAGTCGATGAAGATTATCTGAGATTCTATCCTTACAATAATTTAGCTTCACAAGTATTGGGCTTCTGTGGTGCAGATAATCAAGGAATACTTGGGTTAGAAGTAAAGTATGATAGCTATATAAAAGGGATTAAAGGGAAGATACTTTCCCCAACAGATGTTAAAGGGAACAGAATGAATAAGGCGGCAGAAGCAAGACTTGAGCCATTATCTGGTGACAACCTCGTTATTAGTATAGATAATGTTGTACAAAATTACTCAGAACAAGCGATAGAAAATGCACTAACACAAAGAAAAGCAAAAAGGGTGTCTATATTAATAATGAACCCCCAAAATGGTGAAATATATGCAATGGCAAGTAAACCAGATTTCAACCTAAACACACCTTTTGAACTAAAAGATAGTGAGTATAGTGGAATATGGGAATCTTTGAGCAAAGAAGAACAGATAAAAATATTGAATCAGAGGTGGAGGAATTTCCTCATAAATGATACATATGAGCCAGGATCTATCTTTAAGGTAGTAGTATCAGCAAGTGCATTAAATGAAAAGCTTGTGGATTTAACAACTACATTTGTATGTAATGGGTTCAAGATAGTGGCAGATAGAAAAATACGATGTTGGTATTTTCCTAGAGCACATGGGTTAGAAACTTTCGTGGAAGGTGTAAAGAATTCTTGTAATATTGTATTTATGGAGTTAGGGCAAAAACTAGGAGTAGTTAGTTTTTATAATTATTTCGAAAAGTTTGGTTTTAGAGAAAAAACAGGAATAGATTTACCAGGAGAAGCTATAGGCATCATGCATAATATAAAAAAAGCTGGACCTGTTGAGCTTGCTGTAATGTCATTTGGCCAATCATTTCAAATAACTCCGATACAACTTGCTAGAGCATGTAGCGCAACGGTTAATGGGGGATATCTAGTAACACCTCATTTTGGTATAAAAACAGTAGGGGATAATGGCACGATAAGAAAGGAATTCGAGTACGAGAAAGGTAGGCAAGTAATATCACAAGAAACAGCGGAGAGCATGAAGTATGTACTCGAACAAGTTGTATTTGATGGGACTGGTCATAACGCTTATATAGAAGGCTACCGTATAGGAGGCAAAACTGCGACTTCAGAAAAACTTCCAAGAAAACAAGGAAAATACATATCTTCCTTCATGGCATTTGCACCAGCCGATAAACCGGATGTACTCGCACTTGTATTAATAGATGAACCACAAGGCCAATATTATGGGGGAGTTATCGCAGCACCTATAATAAAAGAAATATTCAGCAATGTATTACCATACTTAGGAGTAGAACAAACAGGGATTGAAAATGAAAATAAAGTAGAAAATAAATATGTATCAGTGCCTAATCTAATAGACAAGAGCTTGGTAGAAGCAAAACGAGAAGCAACCAAATACGGATTCAAACTAAAAACTCTAGGAGAAGGAAAAACAGTAACCAATCAATTCCCACTTGAAAATGAAAGTATAAATAAAGGAGAGGAAGTAATAGTTGAAGTAAGATAGGGGAAAACAAAGTACAAAGAACAGGAATAGATGACAAATTGAATAACGAGATCCCACAGTCTGACACTCAGAAAAACACTGAGTATCAGACAGCTCTCTTATCAAGAGAGCCATATAGATAAGCCTCCCTTATTAAGGGAGGTGGCGCGGGAGCGACGGAGGGATCTCGCGTCTGATAAAACCAACTAACTAAACTGAGGTGATGAAATGATACTTAAAGAACTTTTAAAAGATATAGAATACGAACTAGTTCAAGGGAACATAAATATTGACATAAAAAGTATCGAGTTTGACACGAGAAATATAAGAGAGAATAGCTTATTTACTTGTATGAAGAGACCTGATGTAGATGGACATATATATGCACAAAGCGCTATAGATAACGGTGCTGTAGCTTTGCTCATAGAAGATGAACTAGTAAATGTGCCCAAAAATGTTACAGTAATCAAGGTAAAAAACGCTAGAGCAATGACTGCATATTTATCTAGTGCATTATATGAATTCCCTACAAGAAAGTTTAAACTTATAGGAGTTACAGGAACAAATGGTAAAACAACTACAACATTTTTAATCGAAAGTATATTAAAAAATATTGGATTTAAAACAGGACTAATTGGGACCATAGAATATCACATAAACGATGAGGTGATTACCTCTAAAAACACAACACCTTTTGCACCAGAACTACAAAAGCTTTTTTATAAGATGAACAAAAACAATGTAGAATATGCAGTGATGGAAGTATCCTCACATGCTTTAGAATTAAACAGAGCCGATTTTTGTGATTTTGATATAGGTATTTTTACAAACTTAACGCAAGACCACTTAGATTTTCATATGACTTTTGAAAACTATAAAAATTCAAAATTAAAATTATTTGAAATGTGCAAACATGGTATTATAAATATAGATGATAATTCAGCGGATTACTTTATAAAGAATGCAACATGTGATATAATAACATACGGTATTGATAAAAGTGCTAATATAATGGGGAAAGATATTGAAATATCATTATTTGGAACGAATTTTACTCTAATTATAGGGAACACTGAAAAAAGAATAAAACTAAAAACACCAGGAAAATTTAGTGTATATAATGCTTTAGGAGCGATAGCAGCTTGCTATAAATTAGGAATTGATATTGATAAAATTGCAGAAGGCATAGAATTATCAGAAGGGGTACCCGGTAGATTTCAAACATTTATTAGTAATAATGGATTTAGTGTTATAGTCGATTATGCACATACACCGGATGGTTTAGAAAATGTGTTGAAAACTATTCGACAATTTGCAAAGGCGAAAGTTATAACAGTATTTGGATGTGGTGGAGATAGAGACAAGACGAAGAGACCGATAATGGCAAAAATAGCTTCCGAATACTCTACATATTGCATACTTACTTCTGATAATCCAAGGACGGAAGAACCAGAGAAAATACTGGATGATGTAGAAGTAGGAATAAGTGGTACAGATGTATCTTATGAGAGAATAGCAGATAGGAAGGAAGCTATAAAAAGGGCTTTAGACCTAGCTTGTGCAGGAGATGTAGTTCTTATAGCCGGAAAAGGACATGAGGATTATCAGATACTTAATACTGGGAAGATACATTTTAGCGATGTAGAGGAGGTAAAAAATCATGGACAGTTTAATAATTAAAAATCTTATTTATGCAACATTAATTGCTTTTTTACTAAGTTTAGTACTTGGACCAATACTAATACCATTTCTCAGAAGGCTAAAATTGGGTCAAACTCAAAGAGAAGATGGACCGCAGAGTCATTTGCAAAAACAAGGTACACCTTTAATGGGGGGACTTATAATTCTTTCAAGTATGATTATAACAAGCATGTTTTTTATAAACGGTAATGATAAAGCGATATCGGTTTTGCTTGTAACTATTGCATTTGGGTTTATAGGTTTCCTAGATGACTTTATAAAAGTAATACTAAAACGTTCAAAAGGGCTTAACGCGCGACAAAAAATAATGCTTCAATTAATTGCAGCTATAGGTTTTGGTTATTATTTTATGTATTATACAAGTATAGGAACCAAAGTTATTATGCCATTCGCAAATGGGATGGAATGGGATTTGGGAATTTGGTTTTACCCTTTTTTAGTATTTATAGTTGTAGGAGCGGTAAATGCAGTTAATCTTACAGATGGTCTTGATGGTCTTGCATCAGGTGTAACTGCTTTGGTTGCTACTTTCTTTGCAGTAATAAGTTTGGGTATGTTAACAGAACTTTCTCCTATCATATGTGCGTCTATTGGAAGTCTACTAGGATTTTTGTTGTATAATTCACATCCGGCTAGAGTATTTATGGGAGATACAGGATCATTAGCACTTGGCGGATTTGTAGCAAGTATAGCTTTATTACTTAAGATGCCACTCTTTTTAGCTATAGTGGGTATAATATATGTTGTAGAAGCACTATCAGTTATTATACAAGTAGGAGTTTACAAACTCACAAAGAAAAGAGTTTTTAAAATGGCTCCAATACATCATCATTTTGAACTAATGGGTTGGAAAGAAACGAAAGTTGTGGCAGTATTCTTTATTGTGACAGCAATTGCGTGTTTAATAGGATTTTTAGCATTGTAAATATAGAAAATAATTCTAGAACTATTCGTCATAACAGAGGATTGGGGGTGAAAAATTTATGCAAGAAAACAGATCAAATAAAATTACGAATATAAATGATTACAGAAAACAAAGAGATAGATTACCTGACAGGAAAACTACAGAGGGTAATCAAAAAAGCAAATTGTCAGATAAGAAACCTGCTAATGCGGCTCAAAGAGCTAGGCAGGCTGAGAGAAAAAACACTTTAGGGAAACAACCCCCTGTAAATTCTAATAATCGTAAGATTAAACAAGTAGACTTTATGCTTATGTTAATGGTATTGTCACTTGTTTTATTTGGTTTAGTTATGATTTTTAGTGCTAGCTACTATCAAGCGATAGATAGATACTCAGACATGTTTTATTTTCTAAAAAAGCAGGGAATGTGGGTATTTATTGGTATATTTACAATGATAGTTGTTATGAATATAAATTATAAATTATGGGGAAAATTGGCTATGATTGCGTATGCCAGTTGCATAGGATTACTTGGAACGGTTCTAGTAATGGGAGTTGTTGCAAAAGGCGCTGCAAGATGGTTCAAAGTAATTGGAGGAGCGAGCATCCAACCATCGGAATTCACAAAAATTGCAGTTATACTATTTCTAGCGAACTTACTAAGTAAAAAAAATGGAGAGAAGATGACTGGAAAAGATATAGGAAAATATTTTTTCTTTTTGATGCTTCCTGTTATATTAGTAATGATAGAAAATATAAGTACTGCTTTAGTTATACTAGTTATAGGAACTACAATGTTATTTATTAAAATAATGGATGTGAAGGTTTTATATATTGTATCTGCAATATGCGTGGTCGGATACATGACATTATATTATGCAGTTCCGATTATGAATCTAACAGCTTATGTACCAGAAAAATATAAATCACGTATACATAGAATAGAAGTTTGGCTTGATCCATGGGCGGATCCGCAAGGAGCTGGATTTCAAACTATTCAATCACTTTATGCAGTAGGTTCAGGAGGAGTTTGGGGCTTAGGCTTGGGAGAGAGTAGACAAAAGTTAGGGTACATACCAGAGGCACATAATGACATAATTTTTTCCATACTATGTGAGGAATTAGGATTGGTAGGTGCAACGGTACTTATATTTGTATTCCTAATGTTAATTTGGAAAGGAATAAAAATATCCACCCGGGCACCTGACATGTTTTCAAGCTTGGTTGCCATGGGAATAACGACCATGGTCGCCATACAGGTTATAATTAATATTGCGGTTATAACCAATACTATACCAGTAACAGGCATGCCACTTCCTTTTATAAGCTACGGAGGAAGCTCGTTGCTTACACTACTCATATCTATGGGAATACTACTTAATATATCTAAACATGCAAAAGAGTAAAGGTAAAGAGTTAATCTCTTTGGATTTAATACCCCGTCGGCTTGCCGCGTTCTTGTCATTGCGAGGAGGTTCTTTCGACGAAGCAATCTCGTTTTTGAAAGATGAGATTGCTTCGCAAAAAACGCTCGCAATGACAACATGATACTTCGTCGGCTTGCCGCGGGGAGATTCATTTTTTTAAGAAAAAAATGAAAAATATATGAAAAAATATTGAATTTTAAATGATAAAGTGGTATTATTTACAAATGAATAACAGATTAGCCTGTTCACTGTATTTGTGTACTTTGAACTGTGCATTACCTAAGGGGGGAAATGAAATGGATCCAATAACATTTATGATTATTGCAATAGTAGTTTTAGTAATTGTATACATAATCATGTATAATGGTTTAATACTTAAAAAGAATCAAGTTAAAAATGCATTTTCAGGAATGGATGTTCAATTAAAAAAGAGATATGATTTAATACCAAACTTGGTTGCAGCAGTGCAACAATATGTAGAACATGAAAGTGGCACATTAACAAAACTTACAGAGTTAAGGTCAAGAGCCATGTCACCAACTGCTTCAAACGAAGAAAAAATGCAAATAGCAAACGAGACACAAAAAACGCTAGGTGGATTGATGGTTCAAGTAGAAAATTATCCTGACCTAAAAGCAAGTGCAAACTTTTTAGACTTACAGAGAAGTTTAAACGAAATAGAAGAACAAATAGCGGCAGCAAGAAGATTCTACAACTCAGCTGTTATGGACTTAAATAATGCAATACAAATGTTCCCAAGCAACATAGTTGCAGGAATGATGGGACTTAAAGAAGAGAAGATGTTTGAGATAGTAGAACAAGAAAGACAAAATGTAGATGTGAAGGAAATGTTTAATAGATAGAATGGTTGGGTGGAAAAGATATAAGTTAGCTTATATCTTTTTTTGTGCATTTGGGAAGTTTATGAAATTTGGTTGGTATTGTTTTATTTGTAAAGGTTCTTTTTCTTTTTGAAGACCAAAAAGAAACAAAAAGTCTTTCACCCTAAATCCCGCTAGGGACTTTGCTAGCAAACTTAGCTACTCCGCTATCGCGTCACACGCACGATTGCTAGTAAGGTGCTTCGCAGAATTTATTAGTTTGGCTCTGTAGCAAGATGAAATGATGTTTGAGTTCTTAAAAATAAGATATAAAAAATATTGCAAAAAATATTTATATGTTGTATCATATCAGATATAAGTCAGATAAAATAAATGGAGATTTATCAAGTATAATTATAAGAAATACATACTTTATATTAGGAGGTTATTGTAATGATAGAGAGGAAACAAACTAGAGAGGTAAAAGTAGGTAATGTTTTTATAGGAGGAAGTAACCAAGTTGTAATTCAATCTATGACTAATACTGATACTAGAGATGTTATTAAGACAGTTGAGCAAATAAAGAAACTGGAAGAAGCAGGTTGTGAGATAGTTAGAGTGGCTGTACCTGATATGGAAGCTGCGGAAGCACTTAGGGAAATAAAAAATAAGATAAATATACCACTGGTGGCTGATATACATTTTGACTACAGATTGGCTTTGAAAGCTTTGGAAAATGGAATTGATAAGTTAAGAATAAATCCAGGGAATATAGGGAGTAAAGAAAAAATAAAAATGGTAGTAGATAAAGCAAAGGAGAGAAAAGTACCTATAAGAATAGGGGTTAATTCGGGCTCCATAGAAAAAGATATACTAGCAAAGTATGGTAAACCAACTCCAGAATGTCTAGTAGAAAGTGCATTAAGACATGTACAAATATTAGAAAACTATGATTTTACTGATATTATTATATCGGTTAAGGCTTCCAATGTACAAATGTGCATAGAATCATACAAGTTAATGTCAAGCAAGGTTGATTATCCTCTTCATGTAGGTGTAACAGAGGCTGGTACTGTTTGGTCTGGTATGGTAAAATCATCGGTCGGAATAGGTTCCATCTTATCCCAAGGGATAGGAGATACTATAAGGGTTTCCATTACTTGTGACCCAGTAGAGGAAATTTATTGTGCTAAACAGATATTAAAGTCATTAGGTTTAAGAAAATTTGGGATAGAAATCGTTTCGTGTCCAACATGTGGAAGAACGGAAATAGATTTGATTACGCTCGCAAATGAAGTAGAAAAAGCATGTCAAAACATAAATAAAGATTTAAAGGTAGCAGTAATGGGATGCGTGGTAAATGGACCTGGAGAAGCCAAAGAAGCAGACATAGGAGTAGCAGGCGGAAAAGGTGTGGGAATACTGTTTAAAAAGGGGAAAATTTATAAGAAAGTTAGTGAAGATGAGATATTGGCTGAGTTGATAAAAGGAATAAGAGAAATGTAAGAAAATTATAATGAAAGTACCGAATAGGGTCAGACTTTCCAATTGGAAAGCCTGATCCTATTTGATATATAAATAAATATAAGTTGATAAACTATTGAAAAAATTTAGGAATTTGTATAATTGTAAAGCATTAATATCATGATATAGTAAAAACTATAGTTGTACAGAGCCATATGTATAATTAATAATATATTATATTTAGAGATTAAATCTACAAAATACAGAGGTGAGCTATATGCAAGTTAGAAATATAAAAGGCTTCACATTACTGGAATTAATAGCAGTGCTTGTAATAATGGCGGGGTTGGCTATGATTGCAATACCTATATTCATTAATAAAGGAGATGAAACGAGGTCTATAGCAAATAATATGAATAAGGCTATACTACAAGCGCAAGCAGAAAGCTATATAAGTGAGCAAGGAATAAGTGGACCTAGAGTAGACATAATACCAGATATGATAGAGAATGGTTATGTAAAAGAACTGCCAGAAAACCCATATAAGGGAGAATTATACTTTGATACCAAAAACTATATAGTATCAGTAGATAGTAATGGAAAAGTAAAGGTAGCAATAAGCTCAGGTGATAACGGGGTGTGTAATAAACCAGAACTAACAGAAGGAATGACACCAATAAAGTGGGTAACAGGAGTAACAACAACTACGACAGAAGTTGATGGTGCGTGGTATAACTATGAAGAAGACCTAGATGATGGGTTGTATGCAACAAACGAAAGATGGGCAAATGTGCAAATGAAAGATGGAAGTATGTTTGTATGGATACCAAGATACACATATAAAATAGATATAATAAATAAAATAATTGATATAAAATATACAAAAGGTGTAGCAGATGATACAACAGGGGACTATATAATACACCCGGCTTTCACATTTGGAGGTGATGAGCTAACAGGAATCTGGGTAGCCAAATTCGAAGCAAGTAGTGTAGAGGATGGAGTGAGTGGATTAAACAATGGTGGAGGAGATGTAACAACTAAAACAGTGGCAATAAGGCCAGATGTACATAGTTGGAGGAGTATAGAAGCAGAAAAAGTATTTGATGTATGCAGAACGATGGAAACAAATGAAGGAATTTATGGATGGAAACAGAAACTAATAGACACCCACATGATGAAAAATAGTGAATGGGGAGCAGTAGTATACCTCACAGAAGCAATAAGAGATGGAAATGAAATATGGATAAACCCAGACAACACATATGTGACAGGAAGAGGTGGGACGGGAGTAACAACAGGGGATTTAGCACATGCATCAACAACGGACTGGTTATCAACAAATGGACAAAAAACAAGCACTACAGGAAATGAATATGGGGTATACGATTTAATAGGAGGTGTATGGGAATATACAGCAGCATATATACCGAACGGATACAGGTATTTAGACTTATACGGAAGAAAACTACTTGATGCAGAAAGCAAATATGTAAAGATATATACTGCACATACAGACGATATTGATACAGATAATGACTACAGTGTAAATGCAAATCCGAATTGGGTAAATAAAGACAATGCACAAATGATATCAAATAAAAACTTTATGATGTGGCAAAACATAAAAGGTGATGGAATATTTGAAGTATTATATAAAACTGATACAAATAGTGTAGCTGGATGGGATAGTGCAGAAGTAGCTTGGAATGGAAATCAAACATCAGACTGGTATAATGATTATACACTAGGGGGATGGTATTACTATCCGTTTTTCCAGCGAGGGGGAGATTATATTGATGGTAGCAATGCAGGAATTTTTGCCATCAGTTGTTTTTTAGGGACTCCTCTGAACTATGTAGGCTTCCGACCCATGTGTTTGGTCAGCATTATTGATTAAAAACCAAAGTATTTAAAAGAAATTTCTCTTTTTTAATTTAAATACAAAAATACAAATTACAAAAATATAACAAAAAATATTAATATTTTTTGTTATATTTTTGTAAAACTATTGAAAAAAATACAAAAATAAGGTAAAATACGATAAATACAATAAAAATTAGGAAAATGTAATAATAAACGACAATTTATAAAAAGAGGTGTCTAAAATGACTTCAGAAAAACTATATAATCTAACCCATCCTCAACTTGGTATATGGAATATAGAATTATTTCACCAGAATACACCTGTAAACAATATAGTGGGTTCTGTTAAATATGAGAAAGATATGGATATAGACTTACTGGAAAAATCTATAAATATTTTAATTCAAAAAAATGATGCGTTTAGGATAAGGATTATAGAAAAAGAAGGGCAACCTTTGCAGTATATAAAAGAATATGAATATGAAAAAATACGAATAATGGATTTTACAGGATATACTGATGAAAAAGAAGAAGAGACTATAAATAAAGAAGTGCAAAAGCCTTTTAATATAATGGATTCAAAACTATATGATTTTGCGATTTTAATGTATAATGACGGGAGTAAAGGATTTTACATAAACGCACACCATATGATAACAGATGCAATGAGTATGGCTCATATTGGTAGTAGGATAACTGAAATTTATGTTATAATATCGTCAGATGATGAAAAACAGGAAATTCTGTATCCAAGATACACTGAATTTATTGAAAAACAAACTGAATATAAAATTTCAAAAAGATTTGATAAAGATAAGGAATACTGGAGTAAAAAATTTGAGACTTTTCCAGAATTTACCGAGCTGAAAAATTATAATACTGAAAAAGTGAGTTTGAAGTCGGGCAGGAATATATATAAGGTTCCAAGACACCTTACAAAGGCATTTCATCATTATTGTAAAACACATGGTGTTACACCATATACTTTTTTGATGTCAACTCTAGTGGCGTATCTTGCTAGGATAACTCAAAAAGAAGATATAACTATAGGAACACCTATTTTAAATAGAAACGGAAGAAAAGAAAGAGACACTTTCGGTATGTTTATATCTGTATCTCCACTTAGAGTAAATGTAAATCAGGAGACTTCTTTTATCGAGCATACAAAAAACATAGAGGCAGAGATAAAAGGACTTCTTATGCATCAAGCATATCCTTATGATTTGATTCTTTCAGATTTTAGGAATACACACCAAACATCAGATCAATTGTATGACCTAGTATTTTCATATCAAAATGCAAAATTTGAAATCCCAGAAGAACTACCATATGAAACAAAATGGTGGGCAAATGGTCATGACACGAATTCTGTTACAATTCATGTAAGTGACAGAGAAAGTGATGGAAGACTTATTGTCGAAATAGATTATTTGAAGCAGTTGTTTAACTCGGAAGAGATAGATAGCATATTCAAGCATATGTTTAATTTGCTTGCGTATGCTATTTTACATTCTGAGAAAAAAGTATATGAGCTAGAGATACTTACGACCGCAGAAAAAAATGAATTGCTATATAAATTCAACGATACATATGCAGATTACCCGAGAGACAAAGTAATTCATGAACTATTCGAAGAACAGGCTGAAAAGACCCCAGATAACATAGCGCTGGTATTTGAAGAACAACAAATGACATATCGAGAATTGAATGAAAAAGCTAATCAATTAGCAAGAGTATTAAGAGAAAAAGGTGTAGGACCAGATAAGCTAGTTGGTATAATGGTACACCGCTCACTTGAAATGATTGTAGGTATATTTGCCGTACTTAAAGCAGGTGGAGCATATGTACCAATTGATCCAGAATACCCTGAGGAAAGAATAAAATATATGCTTAGTGATGCAAATGTAAGTATACTCCTTACTCAAAATATATTAGAAAATAAAGTTGAGTATACAGGAGAAAAAATATTTGTGGAATTGGATAATGAAGTTTTATATAATAGAGACAATTTCAATTTAGATATAATAAATAAACCTAATGATTTGGTGTATGTTATATACACATCTGGGTCAACTGGACAACCTAAAGGTGTTATGATAGAACATAAAGGACTTGTAAATTATATAAAATGGGCTAATAAAGTATATATAAGAAATGAGCAAACAGATTTTCCGTTATACTCATCATTTGCTTTTGACCTAACAATAACATCAATCTTCACACCTCTTATATCAGGGAACAAAATATATATTTATGAAGATAAAGAATCGAAAATGCTTATAAAAAAAGTTTTTGAAGAAGATAAAGTGCAAATAATAAAGCTAACACCAGCTCACATGACATATCTTCTGACTTTAGATACCAAAATAAAGAATATTAAAAAATTAATAGTTGGCGGAGAAGATTTGAAAAGTGAATTGTGTAAAAATTTTCAAAATAAATTTAGAACAGATGTAGAGATATATAATGAGTATGGACCTACAGAAACAGTAGTAGGATGTATGATACATAAATATGACATAAAAATAGACAAAGCCAAGTCAGTTCCGATTGGAATACCTTCAGACAATGTGAAACTATATATATTAGACAAAAACAAAAAAATACTACCTAAAAACACTAAAGGGGAGCTATATATAGAATCTGAAGGAGTAACAAGAGGTTATAAAAACAAGCTAAATATTACAAACCAAAAAATAACAATAAATCCATATACAAATTATACATCATATAGAAGTGGCGATGTAGTCTTAATGAACAACAATTTAGAAATAGAGTATATAGAAAGAAAAGACACTCAAGTAAAAATTAATGGAATGAGAATAGAACTTTCAGAAATAGAAAAAGCAATAATAAATGAAGGAATTATTGAAGTAAAAGCACTTGTGAAAAACAATAAAATAATAATATTCTTTACAAGTGATAGAAATATGGACGGAGAAATAATTAAGAAACACCTAAAAAAGAAACTTCCAATATATATGATACCGAGTAAAATAATAAAAATTGAAAAAATGCCACTAACAATAAACGGGAAAATAGATGATAAAAGCCTTCAACAGATGAAAACAGATAAAGTATCGAAAAGAATAATAAAGTCAAAAAATAAAATAGAATCAAAGATAATAAAAATATGGGAAAAGGTAATGAATAAAAAGAATATAGGAACAAACAATGATATATACGACTTAGGTGCAGACTCTATTGATATAATGAAGTTTCTTACAATCTCAGTAAAGAATAATTGGAGCATCAAGGTACAAGATTTTTATGATTATCCAACAATAAAGGAACTAGCAAAAAAAATAAGTAATAATTCAAAAAAGAGTAAGAACTATACAAAAGACAGAATAATAAAGATTAGTAAAAATACAATAAAATCTTTAGAAATAAAGAAACAAGAAGTAAAAGAAATTTTATTGGTAGGATCTACAGGATTTTTAGGAGCCCATATATTAGAAAAACTATTAAATAACATAACTGGAACAGTATGTTGTATTGTAAGGGTAAGTAACGAAATTACAGGAAAAGGAAGACTTTTTAAAATGCTAGAATACTATTTTGGAAATGAGAAAGCAACACAAATGATAAACCGAGTTGTAGTAATAGAAGGAGATATAACCAAAGAACACTTGGGGATTAAAGACGAAGAGTATAGAAAACTAATTGAATCTATTGATACAATAGTAAACTGTTCAGGAAACGTAAAACATTATGGAAATTACAAGGATTTTCATAAAGCAAATGTGGAGGGGGTAAAAAATTTAATAGATATAAGTAAGAAAGGAAATAAAAAACTAGTACAAACATCGACTATTTCAGTTTCAGGAGATTATCTTGTAGGCCACAAATTATATAAAAAGTTATTCACAGAAAACGATTTATATATAGGACAAGAATATAAAGAAAACCCATATATAAGGACCAAATATGAAGCAGAAGAGCTAATATTAAAAGAAGTTAAAAAAGGGCTTAATGCTCAAATAATAAGGACAGGAAATATAATCTGGAGAAACAGCGACAAAAAATTTCAAATCAATCCTGAGAACAGTGCATTATATACAAGAATGAAGTATATAAAAGCAGTGATGGAGCTTCCTAAAAAACTAGCAGCAAAAAGACTTAAAACAATACATGTAGATCAATGTGCAGATCAAATAGCAAAGATACTTAATACAACATCAGAACAGAAAGTATTTCATATATACGACAATGAAAAAACAACAATGAAAGAATTGCTAGAGGAGTATTATGGACAAAAAATAAGACTTAAAAATACAACAGAGCAAGAATTCATAAGAAAGGCAATAACTAACATAAATGAAAATGACAACGAAGATAGTAATATAATAGCTGATATAAAAGACGACCATGTATTAAAAGAAAATAATATAAGAATATCAAATAAATTAACAAGAGAATATCTAAAAGGAATAATATAAAGAGGTGGATGACATAGCAAAAGAAAATTATGAACAAAATAAATATACAATTAGAAAGATTGTCCTTTTTTATAACTGTGTTAATCTGTTTATAGCATTATGTTTCTACTTTCTTATACCATGGCTACTAAATTATCCTAGTGAAAGTATAAACAATATATTTCAAATAGAAATAGCAGGGATGATGTATTGTCAACAATATATAATTGTTGTAATAACTGCAATATTAATAGGATCAATATATTTATATAGGAAACTTAAGTTCCTTAATATAAAGTATTCAGAAAGAGACAACGAAGCTCTTCATAAGGTATGGTTACAAAGTGTAAATTTACCATATAAACTGTATGTAATACAAGTAATTGCTCCGTGCTTAACAGTTATTATACTTATGTATATACTAAAGACTGATGAAACACTTATTTTTAAGCTAATAACTATACTATTTTCTCTGTTTACACTAATTTCAATAACTACTCATATATTTACAAAAAATGTTTTAAGAAAAATATTATTACAATTACCACCTATTAAAATGATGGGAAACGATAAAGGTCAAAATGATGTAAAACGACATTTTAGAATATTAAAAATAGGCTTGAAAAGTAATATCTTCTTACAAATGGTTCCGATGTTTATTGTAGCACTATTATTTACGAGTTTATTAGGTTACTCGGCAGTTATAAAGGAAAAAGGGGATATATTATTCAAAATATATAAAAATCAATTAAATAATGAATTTGATCAGACTCCAAGAGGAATAAGTATAGATCAAATAAAAGGTAAACTTGCGAAAATTAAATATGAAAGTAAAAATGACTATTACTTTATCGTTACACCTAATAATAAAATTATTCATACAGGGAACAAAAAAATCAGTGATTTTTTTATAAAATATATGAAGGAAATATCAGTTGAAAATGATGGGCATGTATATGAATACTACGGAGTAGATGAACAAGGAGCAGTAATACAAAAAGGTGGATACTACATAGGGATAAAGTATGAAATAATATCTAAAGAAGTATTAACAAATTTTTTTGTAGCTTTTTTAATTCTACTAACATTGAATTCGATAATACTATATTACTTTGCTAAAAGCCTTGCTGAAGATATTTCAGGTGTTACAAAAAGCCTAAGAGAAATTGCAAAAGGTAAAGGAAAGCTAGAACATAAACTGTCTATAACATCTAACGATGAAATAGGAGAACTAGAAGAAGCTTTTAATGAATTTGAGGATGCGGAAAAGAACGAGCAGGAAATGTTAGTAGAACATGAGAGACTTGCTTCACTTGGTCAACTTATAGGAGGGGTAGCCCATAATCTTAAAAGTCCTATAATGTCAGTAGCTGGGGCGATGGAAGGACTAATAGATCTGATAGCTGAATATAAAGAGTCTATAAGGAATGATAAAGTAACTCCTGAGGATCATGAACAAATAGCAGAAGAAATGGAAGAGTGGACTCGAAAGGTAAAAGAATACTGCGCATATATGAATGATGTAATAACTACTATAAAAGATCAAGCTTCTTCTTCATGCAAAACAAGTGTTATGGATTTTACTGTTGAAGAATTACTTAAAAGACTTGAAATAATAACGAAACCTACTTTGACAAAAAACAGATGTACACTAACACAAAGTATAGAAATAAATACTAAGATGAAGGTAAATGGAGATATGACTATACTTATACAAATATTAAATAACCTAATATCTAATGGGGTTGAAGCATATAATGAAGAAAAGGGAAATATAGAATTTATAGTAAAACAAGTATATAGTGAAAAAAGTAAAAAATATGTATTGAAATTTATGGTGAAAGATAATGCAGGTGGGATGAAGCCTTCAGTTGAAGAAAAGGTATTCAAACAAATGTATACAACAAAAGGAAAAAAAGGAACTGGATTAGGATTATTTATATCACACTCAACAGTAAAGGGCAAATTTGGGGGGGATATCACACTAGAGAATGAAATTGGAAAAGGATGCACATTTACAGTATGGATACCAGAAGAAGACAGCAGAGAAAACCATATAAACATAAAAGAATATAAGTAAAAAGGATTAAATATCTGAAGTGTAACAAGAAGAGTAGACAATCTAATAAAGATAGTTTGCTCTTTTTTATGTATATTTAGATAACAACCAAAGTGGTGTCAATTTGGAAAATTTATTTTTTTGCACATTTATAATGAAAAAAAGCAAAAAGTGTGGTAAAATGAGAAAAGAAATTAGGCATAGGAGATGAATATATGAAACAGCTAAAGTACATAGTTACGAGTATAATATTTATGGCGTTATTCATACATACAGCATTTGCACTTGATATACAAATACCAGACATGATTGCAGTGGGTCTTGAGTCTTATTATAAAGAGCTTAATAAGATAGATATAGGGTCAAATGAAATCGTTGCAGGAAATTTGGATGGTAGCAAGTTCACTGAAATTTTTGGTATGAGTTCAAATGGTGGATTTAGCATGTATGCAGATTATAAATTTTACATAGGTATTGATAAAGAATATTTTACATATACAGACGCAAAAGAGGCGTTAAGTGCTTTAAAAACTGAGGGAGTGAATAAATGCGTGGCATATGTTTCTGATAGTATGTGGGAGATATATTTGGGAGAATATACAAGCCAATCAGAAATGAATAGTGCAATGAATTCACTTGCGGAAAAGTATCCGGAGTTAAAGTTAAAACAGGTTGTTGCAACACTAACAAGGAACTATTTGGTATCAAAAGATAGTAATGAAAAGGTGATTTTTGAAAATGTGGGTAAATATGTTAGTTTTACTACAAAAGATAATATAATAAGTCTAATTACTAGAAAGTATAAAGGGTATATTCAGTTTATTAGAGTGGATAGTGGGAAAATGACAGCAGTAAACAAGGTTTCATTTGATGAGTATTTATGCGGAGTTGTTTCAACAGAGATGAGTCCCTCATGGCCTATAGAGGCACTAAAGGCTCAAGCAATTGCAGCTAGGAACTACGCAGTACTGACTGTAAGTTATAAAAAATATAAGTATTATAATATATCTGACACAACAAATGATCAGGCATACAAGGGTTATATTTTGGAGACCGGAAATACAACCAGAGCAGTAAATGAAACTACAGGAGAGGTACTCTTATATGATGGAAAGCTAGTAAGTGCTTTTTACTTTTCGAGTAGTGGGGGATATACTGAGGACTCTGAAAATGTTTGGGTAAATGCAGTAGCGTATCTAAAAGCAGTAAAAGATATATATGAAAAGACCAATAGTAATAGCAATTGGGAGGTAAGCATTAAAAAAGATGATATAAGCATTACTTTATTAGGTTTGAACAAATATATTGGTGATATTGTCGACCTTCAAACGCAAAAATCTGAAAAAACAGGCAGAGTTTTAGAACTAACGATTATCGGTACAAGTGGGACTTATAAACTACAAAAAGAAAATATAAGAACTTTCTTCAAACCTATATTAGGAAGCATATTAAAAAGCAGGGATTTTGATGTAGTAAAGTCAAATACTACAGGTTCGAGTAGCGTTTATATAAAAGGAAGCGAAAGTACAAATAATAAAAATATATTTACAGATACATATGTTCGTGGATCAGATGGCAGTGTCAAAAAGATTGATTCAAGTACGAGTACATTAGTTCTTAAAGGTTCGGAAAACACAAAGAAATTAACTGCTCAAAGTACAAATGTGTTAGATGATAAATTTGTATTGCGTGGTTCTGGTTGGGGACACGCAGTAGGTATGAGCCAATACGGAGCAAAAGGCATGGCAGAAGAAGGTTTTAAGTATGATGAAATATTGAGATTTTACTATACAGGAACGAATGTGTTTAAAAATGATCGATAGAGGAGAAAATAATGAAAATATTAGTAGATGCAGATGCTTGTCCGGTGAAGGATGAAATAATAAAAGTAGCGAAAGAGTTTGAAATGAAAGTTATTATGTTAATTGATACGAGTCATATATTAGACGATGATTATGCGGAGATTATCACAGTAGATAAAGGGAGAGACTCTGTTGATTTAGCACTAGTAAACAGAATAGAAGATAAAGATATAGTAGTAACGCAAGATTATGGAGTGGCTACGATAGCACTCTCTAAAAATGCATATGTCATAAATCAAAATGGACTAATATTTACAGATGCAAATATAGACGGTCTGCTGTTTGAAAGAGAAATGGCAAGGAAGATTAGACAAACAGGGAGAACTTGTTCTAAGCATAAAAAAAGAAAGAAATTAGATGATGAAAGATTTGAGAGTATATTTAGAAAACTTTGTAAAGATGCATAAGGTGTCTGTTTTATAAGATAGTGAGGAGATGGCTAAGTGCTAAGAAGTAGAGGAGTATCAAAGTATATATTAAAATATATAGTAATTGTGTGTGCGGTAGGTTTGGGAAGTGCGATTCCCTTAGCGAACACTCATATTATGATACAAAATCAACCAACGGAAACCACATTCAGCAATCAAAACAGTTTTGTAGAAGCAGTAGTGAGTAAAAATGTTGATGGTGATACAATACATATAAAAATTAATAACAAGGACTATCCTTTGAGATTGATAGGGGTAAATAGTCCTGAATACATGAAGCCTGACTCGCCAGTAGAATACTACGGGAAAGAGGCAAGTGAATTTACAAAATCCAAGCTAATGATAGGTCGTAAGATTTGGTTAGAAAATGATTCCTCAATAACGGACAAGTATGATCGACTATTAAAGTATGTGTGGTTGGAAAAGCCAGAGCAAGCAAATGAATCGGAAATTAGAACTAAAATGTTTAATGCTATATTGGTGCTAAAAGGCTATGCAAAAGTAATGACAATTCTTCCAGACGCAAAGTATAGTGATTGTTTTATAAAGTTTGAAAAGGAAGCTCATTCTGAAAATAAAGGACTGTGGAATATAAAATAAAATCATGCAGGGTGATATCATAATCTAGATTTGTTAATTGTTAACCAATTTGTAACTATTTATAATACAATATATGTTATAATATATTAGAGTAAAACAAAAAAAGATATTTTAAATTTAAAGATTAAAAGGGGTGTAGTAAATATGAAAAAACTGATAATAAGCATAATTTGTTTAGTGTTATTTTTTAGTGTAACAGCTTCAGCTGAGGAGTCAAAGAAAATAAATGTAAAGCTAGATGGGATAGCAATTAATTTTGAAGATCAGCAACCAGTTATAAAGGATGGTAGAACGCTGGTACCTGTTAGAGGAATATTTGAAAAGATGGGACTTGCTGTAGATTGGGATGAAAGCAGGGGTTCTGTAGTAGCTACAAATGAAGGAAAAAAAATAGAGCTAATTATTTATGAAACAAAGACGAAGGTGGATGGCAAAGAGGTTGATTTAGACGTGCCAGCACAGATAATTGGTAATAGGACTATGGTACCATTAAGATTTGTAGGAGAAAGTTGCGATTTAACTGTGGATTGGGATGATGGAACGAGTACAGTAAGTCTTGATAAAAGTTTGTTTCATAAAATATACAAAGATGGGCTATATGAATTGGTAGATAATGATGAAAAGGTCATAATAGAGCCAAGATACACCGCTATTGGAGGCTTTAATGCAGGATTCGCTATCGTAACGAGAGACGGAAAGAAAGGGTACATTAATAAAAAAGGGAAAGAAATTATAGAGTGTAAATATGAAGATTCCTATAATTTTATAGCTGGAATTGCAACTGTTAAGCTAAATGGCAAATGGGGAGTTATTGATACCAATGGGAAAGTGGTAATTGATTTTAAATACGATACAAAAATTGATTTTGCATATAAAGATATCACGGCAGTTATGATAGATGGAGAGATTAAGTATATTGATAGAAAGGGAAATATACTAAGCAATGATATACAGACAGTCAAAAATACTAAGTATGATGCAATGTATGATGCGAATGAAGGTATGTACGCAGTACAATTGGATGGTAAATGGGGTTTTATAAATGAAGATGGAAAAGAGACTGTAAAGTGTAAGTATAATTATGTTGATTCTTTTTATGATGGAGTGGCTGTAGTAAGTGGAAATGGTTGGGGAGCCGTGAATAAAGAAGGAAAAGAAATAACAGGCATGAAATATGGTTCGGTGTCAAGATTTAGCGAAGGTTTAGCACTGGTGACGCCAAATGGATTTGATTATGGTTATATAAATACAAATGGAGAAGAAATAATACCTATTCAATATGCATCTGCACAAAGTTTTAATGGTGGAATTGCAGTCGTATGTTCAAAAGAAAATTGGAAGTATGGATGTATTGATAAGGAAGGAAAAGTAGTAGTGGATTTTAAATATGATGATTTTAGCTATTTTAGAGAGAATGGTTTGGCAGTAATTAAATTAAATGGGAAATATGGATTTATGGATAGTACAGGAAAAGAAGTGGTAGAATGCAAGTACGATTGGGTGAATGATTACTCTGAAGGATTAGCCTCAGTAGAATCAAATGGGAAATTTGGATATGTTAATTTACAAGGTATAGAGGTAATACCTTGCCAGTATGATATGGGTTATCCTTTTGATAAAGGGAGAGCAGGTGTAGAGTTAAACAATGATTATTTCTATATTGATAGGCAAGGTAATCGTGTTAACTAATAAAAGAGTATTTAATAATTTTATTTGAATAGAGAATCAAGATAATGGAAATGGGGCATTAGCCCTTTTTGTTTACAAAAATTACAAAATATTACATAAATATTAACGAAATCTATTGCAAAACTTGTAAAAATATGGTATTATATAAATGTAGTAAAGATATATATCAGATACAATTTAATAGAGAAAGAAGTAAAAGTAATGAGTGATAAGCTAGATTTAGCTTGACAAAACAAACTAAACTTAACTTTTCACCCGACAATGGCAAACTTATCGAAAGGTAAGGACGCAAAACTAAAGGGCCTTCTGTAGATGCAGGTGGTAGCCAGTTATCGAAGGAGATGGTTAATATGTTTAAAAAAATCATATTACTAGTTGCTATTTTTGTATCTATGATGACTTTTATAACATTAGTATTTGCTGAAAGAATAGTTGAAGTTGACACTACAGATGTAGATGAAGGAATAGTAAAAGTTTTGTATGAAAATGAAGATGTAGACAAAGCAAAATTCATGATTCAAAAAGATTCAAAAAAGTATTATTATAATTTGAAGAATACAGATAAAACCGAAGAATTTACATTGCAAATGGGAGATGGAGAATATACATTAGTAGTATATGAAAATATTTCTGGAACAAAATACAGAAGGGTATATGAAGATACAATTAATGTACAAATAAAAGATAATACAAGTATATATACTAAATCAGTACAAAATATAAAATATGATGAAGATAGTGAAGCAGTAGAATTAGCTAAAAAATTAACAGAAGATGCAGACACTGATGAGGAAAAAGCAAAAGCAATATACAAATACATAGTAAAAAACATAGAATATGATCGCAACAAAATTAAAACAATAGATTCAAGTTATGTACCAGACATAGATGAAACATTAGAAGATGGAACAGGTATTTGCTATGACTATTCATCATTATATGCAGCAATGTTAAGAAGTGTGGATGTAAAAGCAAAACTTGTAAAAGGAAACTCTAAACTAATAGATGGATACCATGCTTGGAATGAAGTTTACTTAGATGGTAAATGGGTTATAGTCGATACAACATATGATGCATACAAAGAACAACATGACAGAAGTTATACTTTTAAAAAGAGTGCATCAAAATATACAACTGACAAAGAATATTAAAAATATGAGTGAAGTAAAAAATTGCAACTAAATGGTTGCAATTTTTTTGCTTATAGGATAAAATGAAACAATGAAGAGTTAGGATTAAATTCAATAAAACTTTTGATACCACTAACTGATTCAAGGGGTGATTATATGGATTTTGAAAAATATGAACGTATTATAGATAAAGAGCATATCAAATATTATGGTAAGGTATCGCAAATATTGGGACTTACGATTGAGTCAACTGGGCCAAAAGCTACGATGGGTGAGGTATGCAAAATACATACAGAAAAAGATGATATATTGGCGGAAGTGGTTGGGTTTAAAAATAAAAACTTATTACTTATGCCACTTGGTGATATGCAAGGTGTTGGACCTGGAAATTTAGTAGAAGCTACAGGCGAAATATTTAAAATTAATATATGTGACAATATATTGGGACGAGTGCTTGACGGGCTTGGGAGACCTATAGATGACAAAGGTGATATAAGCCGCGAAGTACAATGCAATGTGCTCAATGATTGTCCTACACCATTAAAGAGAAATAGGATATCAAAACCACTCGAATTAGGCGTAAAAGCTATTGACGGCATGCTCACAGTAGGTAAAGGGCAAAGAATAGGTATATTTGCAGGGAGTGGAGTTGGTAAGAGTACTCTTTTAGGTATGATTGCTAGAAATGCGATATCAGATGTAAATGTTATTGCACTTATAGGTGAGCGGGGGCGTGAGGTAAGGGAATTTATAGAAAAAGACTTGAAGGAAGAAGGGCTCAGACGTTCGGTTGTAGTTGTTGCAACATCAGATCAACCATCTCTTGTTAGATTAAAAGCGGCGTATGTGGCAACTAGTATAGCAGAGTATTTCAGGGAACAAGGGAAAGATGTCGCGCTAATGCTTGACTCCCTCACGAGATTTTCTATGGCACAGAGGGAAGTAGGGCTTGCAGTTGGTGAGCCACCAGTTAGTAAAGGATACACGCCATCGGTGTTTACAACTATGCCAAAGTTACTTGAGAGAGCAGGTAACTCAGAAAAGGGGTCGATAACAGGATTATATACTGTACTTGTAGAGGGCGATGATATGTCGGAACCAGTATCAGATACAGCTAGAAGTATACTTGACGGGCATATTGTTTTGTCGAGGTCGCTTGCTCACAAGAACCATTATCCTTCAATAGACATATTGCAAAGTATATCGAGGGTAATGTCAGATGTAGTAACTTCAGAACATAAGGAACTCTCTAATAATGTAAAGAAAGTAATGGCAATATATAAAGAGGCAGAGGACCTTATAAATATAGGTGCGTATGTAAAGGGAAGCAATAAAGAAATAGATTATGCGGTTGCTAAAATAGGGAAGGTAAATGAATTTTTAACGCAACGAGTTGAGGAGAATTTTACATTGTTTGAGACGCTTGAGATTATGAGTGAGATATTTAAGGATTAGATGTGTATAATTGATAACAAAAAAAGTGGGCTTGCCTGCGCCTTATGGGGGATAAAATTTATGAAAAGATATGTTATTGTGGGAAATGGTGTTGCAGGAGTTGAAGCAGCGAAGGTTATAAGAGAAAATGATGATGAAGCTAGTATAACTATAATATCAAAAGAGCGGGACTTATTTTATTATAGACCGAGGCTTATAGATTATATAGCGGGGAAAGTAGGGTTTGAGCAGATAATTGTGTATCATGAGAAATGGTATACTGATAGGAATATAAAATGTGTGCTAGGCGTAGAAGTAATAGACATATTAGCAGATGAAAAAAAGGTAGTGTTAGATAATGGTGATGAGCTCGAGTACACAAAGCTATTACTTGCAAATGGCTCTGATCCTTTTATATTACCGGTAGAGGGAATAAATAAGGATGGAGTATTTACGATAAAAGATAGGACTGATGTCGATAACATAAAAGAATATTGCAAAGATAAGAAAAAGGTAATAGTTGTGGGTGGTGGACTACTAGGAATAGAAACAGCAAATAGCCTTATGGAACAGGGGTTAGATGTGACTGTGGTGGAGTATGCTGATAGGCTACTTCCAAGACAGGTGGATAATGATGGATCAAAAGTATTGGAGAAAATGTTAAAAGAAAAAGGTTTTAAATTTATGTTGGGAGAGTCGACAAAAGAGATAATAGGTGATGGTAAGGTAGAAAAGATAAGCATGAATTCGGGTAAGGTATTAGATGTAGAAGTAGTAATATTTTCAGTAGGGGTAAGACCTAGGCGTGACTTGGCTGATAAGGTTGGACTTAACTTTAATAAGGGTGTAGTTGTGAATGAATATATGCAGACATCAGATGGAGTTGTTTATGCAGCAGGAGATGTGGCAGAGCATGATGGAATTTGTTACGGGCTGTGGGCACCTGCAAAAGAACAAGGGGCGATAGCTGGGAAGAATATGGCGACGGGCAATTCTGAGGTATATGCAGGTAGCAAGATGGAGGCAAGGTTAAAGGTAGTTGGGATAAGCTTGTTGTCTGCTGGGAAGATACAAGGGGATGGACTAGTAGAAAAGGCTGAGGAAAATGATGGGGCGTATGTAAAGACATTTGAGGATAATGGAGATATTGTGGGAGCGATAGTAATAGGAGATGCGAAGGAAGTTAATAGATTGGCAAAGGTGATAAAATAGAAACTAGGAGAGTGTAATAAAAAAAGCCCACGAGGGCTTATTTTATTACTAGTTTTAAAAATGTTTTCTTTCCTTTTTGTATAATAAGTTCTTTATTTTTAAAAGCATCTTTAGTGACTATATAATTTATATTGTCGATTTTTTCTCCTCCGACTATAACGCCACCTTGTTCTACTAAACGTCTTGCTTCAGCACGAGAAGGGGCAAGTTTGGTTGTGACGAGAAGTGATATGATATCTACGCCATCTTTTTCTAACTCAAAGCTAGGTACATTGCTCATGTCACTACCAGTGCTAAATAAAGCTTGGGCAGCTTCTTGGGCTTTTTTTGCTTCTTCCTCGCCGTGAACTATTTTGGTTACTTCATATGCTAGGATTTCTTTTGCTTTGTTTATTTCTGCATCTTTGAGTGTTCCGAGTTTTCTAACTTCGTCCATAGGTAAAAATGTGAGTAGTCCTAGGCATTTTTCTACATTGACATCCTCTACGTTTCTCCAGTATTGATAGAATTCATATGGAGTTGTTTTAGCAGGGTCGAGCCATAGCGCTCCTTTTTCTGTTTTACCCATTTTTTTACCTTCGCTAGTAGTAAGTAAGGTAAATGTCATGACATTAGCACTTGCATGTTCTTTTTTGCGGATTAGGTCGATACCACCGAGCATGTTTGACCATTGGTCATCCCCACCTACTTGAAGTGTGCAGCCGTATCTTTTGTATAGCTCTAGGAAGTCGTATGATTGCATAACCATATAGTTAAATTCAAATAATGTTAGGCCTTCTTCTAAGCGAGATTTGTAGCATTCTGCAGATAGCATCCTATTTACAGAAAAATGAACTGCAATATCTCGGAGGAAAGGAAGATATTCAAGACCGAGGAGCCAGTTGGCGTTGTTATCCATAATAACTTTACCGTCTGAAAAGTCCATGAATCTAGACATTTGCTTTTTGAAACATTCAGCGTTGTAATTTATGTCTTCTATTGTTAGCATTTTTCGCATGTCTGTTTTACCAGATGGGTCACCTATCATGGCTGTGCCTCCACCTATTAGAATTAGGGGTCTGTGGCCAGCCTGTTGTAAGTGACTAAGTGCCATGAGCGTTAGAAAGTGTCCAGCTGTCAAGCTGTCTGCTGTTGCGTCGTATCCACAGTACATGGTTACTTGGCCTTTTTCGAAGCTTTCTCTTATTTCTTGTTCGTTGCTACATTGGGCTATGAAGCCTCTTTCTTTTAGAATATCAAATGCATTCATGGGTAAAATCCTCCTTTGGGATGATGATTTTGTTAATTGTTTAAAAGATTGATTGATTACTAAAGATTGATTGATTACTAAAGATTGATTGATTACTAAAGATTGATTAATTACTTTTTTTCAAGAAAAAGTAACAAAAAAACTCAACCCCCTAACCCCCAACCATGGGGGACAGCCGCAAGAACTCGTTTGTTACGCATTCGCTTCACGCCACTCAAACAGTTTGCGGGTAAGGAAAAAAGATTATTTAATTTTTGGTGAGGGGCTGTTAACGGTCTGCCCTTTCCGCTCAAAAGTACTGAGCGCCGGGACATACCTGCGTGGTGGTAGCAATAATAATGCTAACACTAACATTAATAAAAAATGGTTAGTGTTAAGAATGACATTTTTGGAGGAGTTTTAGATTAATAAAAAAACTCGTCGCATACAATACATGTGTATTATATGGGACGAGTTTTTACCCGTGGTACCACCCAATTTTGATTGACAAGAGTCAATTCTTATTTTTTTCTGTCTCCAGAGTGTAATTCGATTGTTTGTGTGCTGTGAGTTTTGCACCGGCAACTCACTCTCTAAGGTTGTAACCACAAATATCTACTGTGTCTCTATCATAGACTTTTTTATTTAGTTTTATATAATATAGTATAAAATACATATTTTGTCAAGTTAAATTTATAAAAATTTCTTGACAATTTGTAATTGTTTGATATAATTTTTATTAAAGTGAATAAATTAAACTATGTAGAACAGGATATGTAAATTAGCATAATCCGGGCTAGGAATCTAGCAACAGTAGAAAATGTGGGGCTATAACTGCATTATAGGTCCACTGTTTTTTATCGTATAAGGATATTGGAGGATTGTAAAGTGAAACTTAAAGCAGATAATAAAAAGGCGTATGCGGCACTTGTATCGGTAATATCAAACACATCACTTATAACTTTAAAAGTAATTGCAGGGGTTTTAAGTGGGTCTGTAAGTATAATAAGTGAAGCTATACACTCAGGTATCGATTTAGTTGCTTCAATTATTGCATACTGTTCAGTTAAAATTTCATCGAAACCACCAGATTATGAACACCCATATGGACATGGAAAAATCGAGAATTTTTCCGGTCTTATAGAAGGATTGCTTATATTTATAGCTGCATTCCTTATTATAAAAGAGGGTGTTGCAAAATTAATTAATCCAAGTGAAGTAGGGGAAACGTGGATAGGGATAATTATAATGTTTGTATCTGCAATAGTTAATGTCATAGTATCAAAATATCTATATAAGGTTGCAAAAGAAGAGGATTCAATGGCATTAGAGGCAGATGCACTTCATCTAAAGACGGATGTTTATACTTCAATAGGAGTAGGTGTAGGGCTAATAGTGTTAGAAGTAACTAAGCTTGCAATGTTAGATGCACTGATTGCTATTGGTGTGGCACTGTTGATTATGAAAGAAGCTTATCATTTATGTGTAAATGCATTCAATCCACTAATAGATTCAAGATTATCAAGGGAAGAAGAAGCAGAGATATGTACGGTTATGGAGACTTATAGGGATCATATAATAGATTATCATAACTTATGTACAAGAAAAGCAGGTAAGACAAAATACATTGAATTTCATATGACAGTAAATAAAAAGCTGTCAGTTGAGGAGTCGCATGAAATATGTGATGAGATAGAGAGAGGGCTAGAGGAAGCATTGAAAAATACGGATGTGATTATACATATAGAACCAGGAGAATAGGACTTTGGTCCTATTTTTATTGGGTTTTATTCCCATTGTTTTATTTACAAAAAAGCCTTATAATGTAAATATAGGTAACCATTACATTATAAGGGGGTTTTGTTATGAAATGCTTTAAAAGGTATGTCGCAGTAATTTTGGCATTTGTTATGATTATCACATCTTTTACTGGTGTGACAGAAGCCGGAAAGCCTACAGCAAAAAATGTTTTAGCAGCACCAACAAGTTTGATTACTACTAATGTTACGAAAGATGAAATAGATTTAAAATGGAACAGTGTGACGAATGCTGCAGGATACAGGGTTTATGGAGCTACTTCTAGTGACATAAGCTATAAGTTATTGAGTACAGTGTATGCTGCAAGTTATAATCATACTGGATTACAACCAAGTACTGATTATTGGTACTACATCGTAGCGTTTAATAAATTTACTGTATCAATTGAATCGAATCATGTAAAGATTACAACAGAGGCGTTGCCAGTAATTACTCCACCTGTGAGTACTGGAAAAGTAGTTCTAGGATATGCTACATATTATTACTCAGGAGATAAATCATCATACAACTCAATAGTTGCAAACAAAGATATGATTGATGAAATAGTTACACATACATATACAGTAGATGGAAGCGGAAATCTTACAGGAATTATTCCGTTAGAGCAAATACAATATGCAAAAAGTAATAATATAAAAGTTCAAGCTTCTATATCAAACCAATTTAGCGGTTCAGTTGCTAAGCAACTTTTGGAAAGCGCAACAAATAGAGCGACTCTAATAAATAACATAATAATAGAGATAGGAAAGTATGGATATGCAGGAGTAAATGTAGACATAGAAGGGGTTTATGCAGCTAACCGTGAGCATATGACTACATTTATGAAGGAGTTATATGAGACTTTGAATCCAAAGGGATACTTAGTCACAATAGCGGTTCCAGCAAAAACATACGACAGTACAACCGATGGATGGAACGGTGCATTTGACTATAAAAGCTTAAATATGTATGCAGATCAAATAGTTATAATGTCATATGATGAACATTATCCGGGTGGGACCCCAGGAGCGATAGCATCATATGGTTGGGTAAAAAGAGTAGTGGAATATGCAGTGACAGTAATACCAAAAGAAAAAATATTGCTAGGTCTTGCAGCATACGCATACGACTGGTCTAGTAATGGTACAAAGTCATATAGTGTGAGTAAAGCATATGAGATAGCAACTACATATGGTGCAACTATAATATGGGACTCAGTATCACAAACACCATACTACATTTACTATGATGCACTAGGAGTAAGACACGAAGTTTGGTTTGAAAACTCATACAGCATACCTTTTAAACTTAATATGGTAAATGATTATGGACTTTTGGGTGTAGCTATATGGAGGTTAGGGCTAGAGGATGCGGCGTATATGAGTAAGATAAGCGGAACTATAAACTAAAAAATAAAAAAATACTCCCTCGGCAAATGGTACATTTGCCGAGGGAGTATTTTTTTATTTTTTAGTTTATTCTATAGTAGGTATATCATTCTCATTACTACTAGGTATATACTCTTGCAATATATTAGCACCGTTAGTATTATTAGCTATAATTGTGAGCATAGCTAATGATGAAGCATTGAGAGATTTTTCAGGTTTTGAATTAATGGCCATAATTAAAGATCTACACAATTGATCATCCTCACAAAAAGGTTCTATAATATCAGAGAATTGATCCTGAGGAATCCCCTCGTACGATTCTTGAACATAAGTAACGAATGCCTCTATAAGTGTTGGTTTATTGTGACTTGTTTCTATAATGTTATTATTCATAATATTCCTCCAATAAAACATAATTTTTATAATTTTTATAATTATACTATAAATGTCGAACAATGTCAAATTATAAAATAATCATAAAGATTTTTCTAGAATTTTTTGTAAAACGGAAAAAATAAATATGAAAAATAACTTTCATTAATAAAATTGTAAAAAAAAGTAAAATGCATTGACTTTTGTCAAAATATGTTGCATAATAATACAAAAACTAAAAGAAGGAGATTTAATATGAGATTTGGGGATGACTGTGAAGAAGATGATTTAGCAGAGGTAACAAGGATATTATTTCAAAATTATTACCAAGATCAGAGAGAAAGTGAACGTGTAGCAAAAGAAGGTTTAAGAATTAAGCAGGTAACTACAACACGAGAATTAGATAGTGTAGAATGTGAATATGGGGATGTTCTGTTAAAGATAGACCAAGAGGCGGATTTTGATTAATAGATGAATTAGGTTATGACGATGTTTGAATTATTAAAACATTGAGTTATAGCAAAAACATAATATAAAGTATAACAAACAATAACCTAATAGTAATCTTGGGTTGTTGTTTTTATTTGTAAAATTTCACAAGTTCTTGTAAAGATTGTAAAATAATGTTATAATAGCAAATAAAATAAATAATCCAGAAAGGAAGGATTTATACGAAACTATAGTATAGAAATAAAAGAGAGATTGCTTCGTACACCCTCCTAGAGGACCCCTATGTCTAGGTTTGCACAATACACAAACCAAGTCTTAGGATGTCACAATGAAGGGAGAGAGAAGATAATACTGATAAAATATATTGAATAAAAAGATATAGTGTAGTATTTAGTAATATAAATATTTTACACTACCTATTATTGTAGGGAGGTTTAAATATGATGTTTGGGGATGGACCAGACTCGAAAGATCCTTTAGTACAGGTAAAAGAAATATTAGAAAAAAATGATGAGTTTTATAAAGAACAAAATAAATTAATAAATGAACTAGGTTTAGAAGCTTATAGAAATGGTTGGAGAATGAAAGGACGGTACCCAAATGAAGTTAAGCAAGAAAAGCAGGAGTATAATTTAGATGTAGAAGATGAGATAATCCCTGATGATGAGCCAAATATTTAACATATAGTTATTAGCAAAAACATAATATCATATATATAAAATAACAACCTAAGATTAATCTTAGGTTGTTATTTTATATATATTTTAAGAACATTTTATAAAATTTTCTTGTAAAATTTAGAAAATAAATATATAATGAATATATAAATTTAAAATAGAAGATGTAAAATTGAAAGTTTTATGGTAATACTTTTAATTTTCAATTTTATTTTCAAATGTACTTCAAAGGGGGATTTTTAAATGTCTAAGAAAGTTATAAAGACTATGGATGGTAATACAGCTGCGGCCTATGTGGCATACGCGTTTACAGAAGTAGCAGCTATATATCCAATAACACCATCATCAACGATGGCAGAATTGGTTGATGAATGGTCATCACAAGGGAAGAAAAACATTTTTGGTGAGGAAGTATTAGTTGCAGAGATGCAATCAGAAGCAGGCGCTGCGGGGGCTGTTCATGGTTCACTTCAAGGTGGATCACTTACAACTACTTTTACAGCATCACAGGGGTTACTACTCATGTTGCCTAATATGTATAAAATCGCAGGTGAATTATTACCTGGAGTATTTCATGTAACTGCAAGAGCTCTTGCAGGTCATGCATTATCTATATTTGGAGATCATTCAGATGTTATGGCTGCAAAGCAAACTGGTTTTGCTCTTCTTGCATCAAGTTCAGTTCAAGAAGTTATGGATTTAGCAGCAGTTGCACATCTTTCAGCTATCAAGGCAAGGATTCCTTTCCTTCATTTCTTTGATGGATTTAGAACTTCACATGAAATACAAAAAATTGAAACAATAGATTATGATGAATTAAATAAGCTTGTAGATCACGCTGCTATTCAAGCGTTTAGAAATAGAGCATTAAATCCAGAAAGACCAGTGACTCGTGGTACTGCTCAAAATCCAGATATATTCTTTCAAGCAAAAGAAGCTTCAAATGGATTTTATGACAGATTACCTGACACCGTTGTTGATTACATGAATAAAATATCAGAGTTAACGGGTAGAAGTTATAAGCCATTTGATTATTATGGAGCACCAGATGCTGATAGAGTAATAATTGCTATGGGTTCGGCGTGTGAAACGATAGAAGAAACAATAGATTATCTAGTAGAAAAAGGCGAGAAAGTAGGTCTTATAAAAGTAAGATTATACAGACCATTTGTAGCTAAATATCTTTTTGATATACTTCCATCTACAGTTAAAAAAGTAGCTGTACTTGACAGAACAAAAGAGCCAGGAGCAGAAGGCGAGCCTTTATATAAAGATATAAGATCTATGTTCTATGAAATGGAGAACAAACCACAAATCGTTGGTGGTAGATATGGGCTAGGTTCAAAAGACACAACTCCATCTCAAATCAAGGCAGTATATGATATGCTTCGCGATAACCCGAAAAATAACTTTACAATAGGTATAAACGATGATGTAACACATCTGTCGTTAGATATAAAAGATAAAATAGTTACAGAAAAAACAGGAACAGTAAGATGCAAATTCTATGGTCTTGGTTCAGATGGTACGGTTGGGGCAAACAAAAATGCAATTAAGATTATAGGTGACGATACGGATCTTTATGCACAAGGGTATTTTTCATACGACTCTAAAAAATCTGGTGGAGCAACAGTATCTCACTTAAGATTTGGTAAACAACCTATAAAGTCAACTTATCTTGTTGAAGAAGCTGACTACATTGCGTGTCATGTGCAGGCATATGTGAACCAATACGATATAATTGCAGGGTTAAGAAAGGGTGGAAGTTTCGTTCTAAATTGTATATGGGATGAAAAAGGATTAGAAGAAAATTTACCTACAAAAATAAAGAAATATATTTCAGAAAATAACATAGAATTGTATACGATAAATGCTACAAAACTAGCTGAGGATTTAGGTCTAGGTGGAAAGATAAATATGATAATGCAAGCAGTATTCTTTAAGCTTGCAAATGTTATACCTATAGAGTTAGCTATTAAACATTTAAAGGATGCGATAGATAAATCATATGGGAAAAAAGGTCAGAATGTTCTTCAAATGAATCATGATGCAGTAGATAAAGGAATAGAAAACATAACTAAAATAAATGTTCCAGAAGCTTGGGGCAAGTTAGTATTAACTAATGATACAGATAAGAGCGATTTACCAGCGTTTATAAAAGATAGATTAATACCTATGAATTCATTAGAAGGTGATAAACTACCAGTTAGTATTTTTAAAGATTCAGAGGATGGTACTTTTGAAAATGGATCTTCTTCATTTGAAAAGAGAGGGATAGCTATAAATGTACCTCAATGGATACCTGAGAATTGTATTCAATGTAACCAATGTTCATTTGTATGTCCACACGCTGTAATAAGACCATTCCTACTAACGGACGAAGAATTAGCTAATGCACCAGAGGGAATGAAAACTAAAAAAGCTATAGGAAAAGGGCTAGAAGGATTAAATTATAAAATGCAAATTTCAACTTTAGATTGTACTGGTTGCGGAAACTGTGCTGACATATGTCCAGCTAAATCAAAAGCTTTAGAGATGAAACCAATAGTAACTCAAACAGAGACAGAGATACCAAATTGGGATTATGTAAGATCTCTTCCAGTGAAGGATAATTTAATGTCGAAAGATAATGTAAAAGGCTCACAATTTGCTCAGCCACTGTTTGAATTTTCAGGTGCATGTGCAGGCTGTGGAGAAACTCCATATATTAAGGTTGTTACGCAATTATTTGGGGACAGAATGGTGATAGCAAATGCAACAGGATGTTCTTCTATATGGGGAGCTTCTGCACCATCTACTCCGTACTGCAAAAATGATAAAGGACAAGGCCCAGCATGGGCTAACTCGTTATTTGAAGATAATGCAGAGTACGGATATGGAATATCACTTGGTATTAAGAAGGTGAGAGAACAGTTAAAGACAAAGGCAGAAAAATTACTAGAACTTAATGCTTCTGATGATGTAAAAGCAGCATTTGAAAAATGGATAGATGGAAAAGATAATTATGAAACATCTAAAGAAGCAATGGTAGAGCTCGATAAAGCACTTGATTATAAATATTACGATAAAGAGTTACAAGAAATAGCTGATTTCTTTAAGACTAACCACGAGTACTTAACGCAAAAATCAATGTGGATATTAGGTGGAGATGGATGGGCTTATGACATAGGATACGGTGGTCTAGACCATGTTCTTGCTACAGGTGCCAATGTAAATGTACTTGTGTTTGATACAGAGGTTTACTCAAATACAGGGGGTCAATCTTCAAAATCTACTCCAACGGCAGCAATGGCTAAATTTGCTGCGTCAGGGAAGAAAACAAAGAAAAAAGACTTAGGTATGATGGCGACAACTTACGGTTATGTGTATGTAGCACAAGTATCTATGGGGGCTAATAAAAATCAGTTTATGAAAGCGATACAAGAAGCTGAAAGCTACGATGGACCATCAATCATAATTGCATATGCACCATGTATCAATCATGGAATAAAAGCAGGTATGGGTAAAACACAAGATAGAATGAAACTTGCAGTTGATTCAGGATATTGGCACTTATGGAGATTCGACCCAAGGCTAAAAGAAGAGGGTAAAAATCCATTTATACTTGATTCTGGAGAAGCAAAAATGAGCTTTAAGGAATATCTAGAAGGCGAAATAAGATATACAGCACTTCAAAAACAATTCCCAGAGATGGCAGATAAGTTATTTGCAGAAGCAGAAAAACAAGCAAAAGATAGATATGAAGGATATGTAAGAATGAGTAAGATGGAATACTAAATCAATATAAACAAGGGAGCCGAGGAAGACGGCTCCCTTGTTTATATTTGAACTTGTATATTAACATTATATTAAAGTTTTATTAAAAAGATTGAAATTTAAACATAAATATGATAGTATAAATTTGGATAATAAGTAGTAGGTTAGGAGATTTGGAAAATGGTTGAACTAAAGAACTTTGATAATTGGGAAGAAATAAAAAATTCTCCAGAGGGGTCTGGAGCAAGTGAAAAGCTTTGGTTAGTAAATATAAAAGAAAAAAGATAGGTCTTTTTAAATTTCCGAAGAAGGATAGCAAAGGAGTTATCACAGGAGAATATTGGGCAGAAAAGTTAGCAAGTATGTTAGCTGATAGAATAAACCTACCTTGCCAAAGTGTGGAAATAGGAAAATATAAAGGCAGGATAGGTTCTATGAACTATTATTTTTTAGAAAATTCGGAGACACTAGTAGAAGGTATAAATTTTATAACAAAAATATTTATTGATTATGATGAAAACAAATTCTATGATACGGTTTTAGATAGACATTATGATATACAAATGATAGTAGAAGCCATAAATGTAGTTGGACTTAGTACAGAGATATTAGAAATTATAATTTTTGATATACTAATAGGTAATTCTGATAGGCACCATAGTAATTGGGGAGTCGTTTTCAATGAAATAGAGAGGACTATTAAAATAGCACCAGTATACGATAATAGTTCTTCATTATGTTGCTATAATAATGAAGAAGATATTGAAGATATATTAAGAGACAAGTGCAGATATCAGGCAATGTTAACTACAAAATCAAAAGCTTTAGTAGGATGGAAAAATAAACGAAAAATGCAACACTTTGAATTGCTTATAATGTTGAATTTGGAATATTGTCATGAAGTGAAGGGAATAATTTCGAGAATAAAAGAAAATTTGAATGAAGAAGTAATAAAGGAACTAGTATATGAATTTGATGAGGATACTATTAGTTCTAAAAGGAAAAAACTTTTAATAAAATTTTTAGTAGATAGAAGGGAAAAAATAATAGGAAAGGAGTTTGATTAATATGGAAAAAAATGTTTTATGGTTAATTTGGCAAGATCCTGAAAAACGTAATAGGTATAAAATTGCAGAGTTAGCAAAAACAAGTTATGGATTTGAATTTAAATATGATAAAGATGGTGTAAAAGAAGCAAAAAAAGCGAAATTTGAGTTACTTCCAGCTTTTTCCGATATAGACAAGGTTTATGAAAATCAAAGAATGTTTCCGGCGTTTACTACTAGACTACCAGATAAAAGAAGGAAAAATATAAAAGAGATTCTAGAAAAATACGAATTAGAAGAATATAATGAATTTGAGTTTTTGAAAAAGAATGGTGGTAAGTTACCGACTGACATGCTAGAATTTGTGGAACCGATAAACTTTGAGAATAATGAGAAAAACTTTAAAAGGGATTTTTATTTAGCAGGTATTAGATATTATATAGAAGATATAGAAAAATTAAAAAAAATGGGATTAACTGAGTATGAAAGATTGATTTTAAAAAAGGAGCCTTGCAATGAATTTGATGAATGTGCAATAGAGGTTTTTAGTAAAGAAAATGCTAAATTAGGCTATATACCAAAGTATTTTAGTAAAGCAATTTCAATTGCTATTGATAATAATTACAAGATAGATTGTAAGGTAAGTAAGGTTTATTATGATGATATCAGGGAAAGTATAGAAGTAGAACTAGAGATTCTGATAGAATCTTAAAACTATTAAAAACAATTCCCAGAAATGGCAGATAAGTTATTTGTAGAAGCAGAGAAACAAGCAAAAGATAGATATGAAGGATATGTAAGAATGAGTAAGATGGAATACTAAAAAGGGATATTAATGTAAAAGGTTTAGAAGGGTTTATGAGTGAAAATGTAGAAAAAAGTCAAGTTAAAAAATGCTTGACTTTTTTTGTAGAAATGTATAAAATAGTGAGATAGATTAATATAAATTTGTATTGCTAATATTTTAATATGAATTGATAAGCGGAGGGTATTAACATGATGAAATTCATAAGGTTTATAATTTTTGATTTAATAGTTTTTGCCATTGGCTTTACATTTTTTTTGAGAATGACAAAAACTGTTGATGTAGAGTGGACCACAGCTGATTATGAAAACGGAATAAAAAAGACAAAATTGGATGTTGAAAATATCAATGATTTAAATTTAACAGATGTATTAAATGATAAACTTATATGTTATGGGGGAAATCAAGTGCAAACTGTTTTTTCAAGTAAAGAAATGAGCGCAATGTTATCTACAGCTAATAATGAATTGGGACCTATAAGTAATATAAAGATAAACCTTTTGGATAATAATGAAGTAGAGGCGAACTTTACTTTAGAGAAGGCAACGGTTGATTTTCTAAAGGAAACAGCTAAGACAGATCCTAATGTGGGTAAGTATGTATTTTTGTTAGATATGATGGAGGACACTCCTATATATATTAAAGGGAAGATTAATTCATATGGTAAATATAATATAGATGCATCCGTAGAAAAAATATATTTAGGAAATATTCACTTGGGATCTGATGTAGTAGACAAAGTTCAAGCATCTTTGTCACCTTTTATCACCTTTATAATCTCAAAGTATAATGGACTTTCTATTGAACAATTATATATAGAGAAGGATAGACTAGAGTTTATTGGAACGCTTCCAGCAAAAATAGAAAAATACATAGTAGAGAAATAGCACAATAAAAATTAACACATTAGGAGAGGATAATATGCAACAGCATAGGAATGATTTAAGGGCGCAGTATAATCAAGTAATTAAAATGTCAAAAGCACCAGAAAATTCAAGTGAACAAGTAAAAGAAAGAGATAAATTTAATGTAGAAATTTCTGATATAAGTGCGACAGGGATACATTTTATAACCTCGAATGAAATAGAAGAAGGAAATAAATACATAATAGAATTATTAGTAGACAAAGTAATTGAAAAAATTGTTTGCAAAATAGTTAGAGTTAATTTTGAAGGTGGGAAATATGACTGTGGAGCAAAGTTTGAAAAAATGTCATATGGTACAGAAAAAAACATACGAGCTTATGTATACAGATGGGAAATAACCAGGTGTAGATGAAAAAAGAGCAAAGAATGCTCTTTTTTTAGTTTAAAACGCTTGCAATTTTCTGAAATTTAGTAGGAAATAGTTAGTGATGTGTATCAGTATTGGTAGAAGTATTCAGGATGAAAAATAACAATAGGATCAAAATTCCCTTGACATATAGGTAAAAAAAAGGTAAAATCAGTTTAGAAAGAGATAATATCTATAGGAGCTGAGGACATGGGGATAAGGATAGTTACAGATAGTACATCAGATTTAAATGAAGAGCTAATAGGAAAATATAATATTGAAATAGCACCACTTACTGTACATTTTAAAGATAGAGCCTACAAAGATACGGTAGAAATTTCAGCAAAGATGTTCTATGAAAAGTTGAAGGATTGTAACGAACTTCCAAAAACATCTCAAGTAAATCCAGCAGAGTTTGAAGATATCTTTGAAAATATTTTAAAAGCAAAAGACGAGGTATTAGGTATATTTATATCTAGTGACCTGAGTGGTACTTTCAATTCAGCTAAAATTGCAAAAGAGTTAATAGTAAACGATAAAATTCATTTAATTGATTCGAGAAATGTTACAGTAGGTTTGGGATCGATAATATTATATGCAGCCAAACTAATAGAAAAAGGAAGAACAATAGATGAAATAATTAAAGAGATAGAGCGGATTAAAAATAATTCTAAACTTGTTGTTATGGCAGATACACTGGAGTATTTAAAAAAAGGTGGCAGATTATCACCTGCAAAAGCTATGATAGGTACAATTCTTAATTTAAAACCAATATTAGTACTAAAAGATGGACTTATAGATACCCTTGATAAAGTTCGTGGAAATGGGAAAGGTATAACATATATGTTAGAGTATGTAAAAGATTATATAAAGGAAGACTCGGACATATTTGTTTTAAATGCTGCGAGTGATGAGGCAGCTGAAAAAATGATAGAAAAATTAAAGACAGAATACGGCGCTAAAAATGTACACAAATGCGACATGGGGCCTACTATAGGCGTACATCTAGGACCAGGAGCAGTAGGAATAGCAATACTGAACTTAGATGTTTAGTAAAATCTAATACAGAGGCGAAGGAATATGACGGATAATGTAACTATAAATAATTATTTGGAAAAAATTGATTTATGGTATTCATATAATAGAACTGAGAATGTGGATTGGATGACATTGTATGAAATGTTAAGTGAAGAAAGAAGACTAATCGAGTTAAATTATGATAGTAAAATAGAAGAATTTTATAATACCTCGCATGAAAAGGTTAATAAATCCGAAGTAAATAAGCTTCATATGAGAAAAACACTTGATTCGTTTGTGTATAGGAAAGAAGAACTTTTTGCATATTCAAATCACATGCAAAATATTGTTTACAAATATGTTTCTATGTTGAGAAGTAATAATTCTGATTTTTCAAAATCTGGTGAACATAAAAAAAGTTTTTCAAGTAATGTAAATAAAATGTGTGAAACAACCCATGAACTACTTAAAGAAAAAACAAAGGTTGCTAAAAAAATATTATTTATTGCAGCTTCAATCGATTCAGATTTAGAAAAAGTGCAGTCGGAAGATAAGTATAGCAAACTTGCAGAATCGATAAATATATTGGAAACTGTTATCAATGGTAAATTGCCATATAAAAAGGATGATTTATTACCAGTTGTTCTAAGCAATATGGAGTTTTCACCTAATGAATTTATAGAAGATACAAGTGATAATATAATCGTCAAGTTTATGGGTGATTTTATAGAAACTAAGAAGAAAATAGATGCGAATATATTAAACATAACAAATTCAATTAAAGAAACGAAAACCTCACTTTTGATGTGAGATTTTTCTGTTAATCAAATAATTAATTACTTAACATAACATGTTGAAATATGTTTTAAAAAAATGATATAATATAGATAAGGAACTCATGACAAAATTTGAAATTTGACAAGTTCACAAAACAATATTATCCTTAATTAAATAGTATTAAGAGACATCTTCACTATAATATAAGTGTAGTATTTAAAAATTAAAAACTTGTGAAATTTACACTAACTAAGGGGGATATGTAAATGGAAAAGAAAAACATAATAATAGGAGCAGTAATAGCAATAGGATTAATAGTAATTATAATGTCTGTAATAGGTAATAAATCAAAGCAAGAAACAAATAAGGGGGCAGATACTAAAAAAACACAAGCAAATGTACAAATAAAAGTAGAAAATCCAGAAGAGTTAAAGATGGAAGTAACAGAAGAAGCAAAACAAATACAAGACAAAGTGAAGTTCTCAGGTATCTCGTCAAGAGTAAATAATAATATAACAACAGTAGAAGGAACAGTAGAAAATTTAACAAGTGACACGATCACGCCATATATGAACATATATTTTTATGACAAAGAAAATAAGTTAGTAATAACAGCAAACGCATTTGCAGATAAGGTACCAGCAAACGGAAGTAAGCAATTTGTAGCAAACTTAACAGGAGATTTTTCAAGTCTAGATGTAAAAATTGAGCTTGCAGAATTAGAGTAATTGATAGTATTAAGAACGAAATAGCTTTGAAAGATGTTACCCTAAAAAGTATTATAATTTTATTACAAAATACAGATAATAGTAATATTATATGCTAAAGGATTTGTAGAAAAGATGTGATATTATATACTAACGAAATGGAGGGAAATTATTATGCGAACAAAGGTATTTAAGAAAGTAATGATATGCATTATCGCAGTAATGATGCTGGTAGTAGGGGGAACACCAATTGTAACCCAGAAAACATACGCAGCAACCACAGCAGCACTATCCACACTACCGGTAGGTACAAAGATAATGTTTGCAGGCCAACAGTTCGCAGTAGTAACGCCATCTACAGGGTTGGTAGTGAGCTTGAAAAATGTATGTATTGATAAATTTGATGACAACAATACTCAAAAATTTGATCCTAATGATAGTAATAATATAGGGTATTATCTAAATAATGGATACTACGATTCGCTATCAGAAAAAGCATTAATCAAAAATAGTACATGGGATTTAAAAAGATTTGATGACTCGACACTATACACTAATCCCACAGCGTATATAGGATTATTAACTGCAACAGAGTATAATGCAGTAACGGCAGCGGTATTTCCAAGTGGAGGAGAAAGTGCAAGCTGGTGGCTGATCACTCCGTATAATTCAAGTGTTAATGAAAATCTCATTGTGCATGTTGCTGGGACATTAGCAAGCGCTTATGCCAACTATGAGTATGGCGTGCGTCCAGCTTTTAGAATTATAGAAACTACAATTTTTACACAAGATCCATTGTCGGGTATGTATTATTATGGTGGCACTGGAGCAAGTAACTCAATAAGTGAGTTAGCAATAGGGAATACGATAATGTTTCATGGGGAAGCGTGGAGAGTAGTAAATCCATCTACTGGAAAATTGGTTACCGATAGGATAACGGGGAGACGAGCGTTTGACCCTGATATTACACAGGTATTTGACCCTACAGGTAGTATTTATGGCACAAATAATATAGGTTATTATTTAAATAATACATACTATAACAATACTACATTTACAGTAGCAGAAAGATCGATAATCAAAAATAGTACGTGGGATTTGACGAGAAATGATGGCTCTACACCGTATACTAACCCTACTGCGAAGATAGGACTGCTAACGGAAACGGAGTATAACATAATGAAAGGGTCGGTATTTCCAAGTGGGGGAGAGTCTGTGGATTGGTGTCTGATTACTCCAAGTGGGTCTAATCCTGCATTTAGTCTTTACGTGAATGGTGCTGATGGTAATGTGGCTAACAATGTTTCCAATTTTTTGTATGGTATGCGGCCCGCCTTATGCATACTTGAATCTATTAGTGTAGTTTCAGTAGGTAACGGAGTATATATGATAGACGCCACATCACCAATACCCCCTACACTAACGCCAGACATAACAACCCCCACAAATGGAAATATAATAGTAACAATAAGTAACTGGGGGAACGCAACAATTAAGGAATATAAAATAGCTGAAGGACTATGGACAGCATATACAGTACCATTAGTAATTACAGAAAACGAAACGATATACGCGAAAGGAACAAATTTTTTAGGAAATGAAAGCGTAACAAGTAGCTTAAGTATAGAAAATATAGATAGAACAGAACCAATTACACCAATACTTACGCCAGATACATCATCTCCGACAACCGAAGATGTAATAGTAACGATAAGTAACTGGGGAGATGCAGCAAACAAAGAATACAAGATAGATGCAGGAGCATGGACACCATATACAATACCAGTAATAATGACAACAAATGGAACGATGTATGCTAGAGGGACAGATACTGCAGGAAATTCATCAACAGTAGCAAACTGCGTAGTATCTAACATAGATTACACAGGGCCAACTATAACGCCTACCCCAACAAGCAGAGCAAAGTCTACATCAGACATAATCGTAGATCTAATAATAAACGTACCAAGTGGTTCACTAACCAGCTGGGGATATCAATGGGGTACAGAGATAACTCCAACAGGAGCATGGATAACAGAAACAATAAATACCCAAACACTAAACCAAACGGTAACCAAATCGACAGATGGAATATGGTACTTACACGTAAAAGCCACAGACGATAGTGCAAATACAACGACCAAGTATTATGGTCCATACAAAAAGGGAGTAGTATTAGCAAATGACGGTTATGACGCAGGTGATGTAGGGGATAGAAAAAGCTTTAAATATTATATTGGACTCGATAAAAATGGAATAATGAGGGTAATGCTAGTAGCTGGAAATATTAATGATGATGTAATGATAATATTTAATAAGAGTAACATATTAGATGAAAGCGGGAAATATAAAGATGGAATATTTTATATAGATAGAGAAGCAAAAATAAAGAAATATATTGCAAACTAAAATAAAAATTGAGAGAAGCAAATGGAAAAGAAAAACATAATAATCGGAGTAATAATAGCGTTAGGATTAATAATAATAATAATGTCAATGGTGGGAAAAAACCAAAGCAACAAGCAAATAAAGATGCAGGCGCTACAACACAGAAAAATGTAAAAATAAAAGTAGAAGATCCAGAAGAGCTAAAGATGGAAGTAACAGAAGAAGCAAAACAAATACAAGATAAAGTAAAGTTTTCAGGTATAACATCTAGCGTACAAAACAATATAACAGCAATAGTAGGAACAGTAGAAAATTTGACAAGCAACACAATTACACCATATATGAACATATATTTTTATGACAAGGAAAATAAACTAGTAATAACAGCAAATGCATTTGCAGATAAAGTACCGGCAAACAAAAGCAAGCAATTTGTAGCAAACTTGACAGGAGATTTTTCAGGTCTAGATGTAAAAGTTGAGCTGGCGAAATTAGAGTAATTAATAGGGAAAGACATAAAACAACATTAAAAAAATGTAACAATGTATTGAAAAATATTTAATTTGTAGTATAATGAGAGTAGAAATAACTCCTCCTCGCGATGATAAGGCGGGGTAAAATATATCATAGAAGGGACTGGATTCATGAAAAAGTATAGTTATAGTGAAGCAGAAAAAAAGTTAAATAACATACAATGTACTATGGAGTTTGAAGGAATGAAACTACCTCAGAAAACTGTCGATTTATATAGGCAGGTACTTATTGGAGAATGTACAATAGATGCTGCAAGAAAGGTGATTTTAAATCAGTATATAGGGTGATGAATGATGGATTACGATATACAAGATGATATTTATTGTTATAATAATACAGGTGTCTTGAAAAATAAGTTTAATATAAGGGATAAAGAAAAACTAATATGCCTTGAGCGTGATTTGACTGGGCTTAAACTTATCGAGATGGAAGGGAAAAAGCTGGGTAAGGTTTTAGATGAAAAGTATTTTATAGCCATCCATAAGTTTTTGTTTGAAGAAATACTTGATTGGGCAGGGGAATATAGAAAAGTGAGAATACACAAAGACAACACAACTTTTGCTTACCCCGAGAATATAAAAAGCGAACTTAAAAGGGTATTTGGAGAGCTAAAGGATGATAATTACTTAAAAGATATGGATAAAGATATATTATCAGAAAGACTTGCATATTATAAAGCAGAGTTTAATATCATTCATCCGTTTCGTGAGGGTAACGGTCGTACGATAAGAAAATTCATAGAACTTTTAGCTGAGTCGGCAGGATATAATTTGAGGTTTGATATGATAAATAAGGAAGGGTATCTAGAAATTATGAGAAAGTCGGTTCTTGATACGATGCATTTAAAAGAGTATATAAAAAGGCAATTAAAGGATGAGTAGGGTAAAAAAAGTTCAAGCATTTTACTGCTTGAACTTTTTTATTTATTTTTCTATTCCAACTTCTCTTGTTTCTTCATTCCAGTCTATTTTGTATCCAACTTTTTCAAGTTCACGTACTTTTATATATGTACGATTATTTATTATTATGCCTTCTAGATATACATTTTTACCATTAACTGTTATATATGCCTTCTTAATTGCAGCGTCCCAGTTAATTTCGTCTCCTAATATTTCAACTACTTTTCTAGCTGGAAGATAAGAAGAATCGTTGATTATTTTTATGTCTAAGTCATTATCTGCTGATTCAGGCATTACTTTGGATTTTCCATCGACTAGTATCACAGTGTAGTCTCCTGTACCCAATGGATTCAGCGGTATTTGTGATAAATATCCTTTAGTTATCAACTTTTGTATTGAATCAACTTGGTCGTTATTATCCCATTCATATCTTTGTATAGCATTAGTTATAACTCTAACATTCATATTATGGGCTATTACTTTTGATGCAGATGAATTATTTGGAATTTTTGCTACATATTCATTATAGCTTCCATCATCTATATTTACTTTCAACTCATGCTTTGCATAATTTTCCAAATCTTTTACATTAACAAGGCCTTCAGTTGGTGCTACTATATTAGCAGTTTTTAACGACTTCATGTTTGATGTTACTTTTATACTCACTTTACATGAATCAACATTTTGAGATTTTACTTCATTATTCTCTGTTTCATATAAAGCAGTATTATCAGGCATTACTGTCATTGTTCCGTTTTTAATTAAGCTTACTTTATATTCCCCAGTATTATATGGGTTAGTTGGTGTGAACGATAGGTATCCATCTTCGACAAGTGTTTGAATTATGTTCGGTTCATCTTCTATAGAAAAATTACCATTATCCCACTCGTATCTTTGAACAGCATTGTTAATTTCTCTTATATTTTCCTTATCTGCTGTAGCTCTCGCATTTCCACCTTGATTTGAAAGGTAATATATATATGATGCTAAGTCCATACTAAAGTCTAAAGTATCATTATATTCATTACCATTAGTTTTCTCAAAAGTTTCAGAAATCTTGATGCTTTCAATAAATGGCTTCACTTGTGACAATTGTAGTGCAGCTCTCATAGCTATAATACCGTCCATTGCTGTATTTTTATCTGTTTTTATACTTTCAACGGCAGATGCAATTTGAGTTTTAGCCGTAGTTACAAATTCTTCCCTAGTTATACCTACTTCACCGAGTAGTGCGAATTCATTATCTGTTAAGCTATCAAGGAAAGTTGTAAGTGTATCTCCATATTTTGGTGCATTATTTATAAAATGTTCACCAAGATTTAGTACTATATTAGCAACTTCTGTCCCTGTCATAGAAATTTGAAATTTATTAGTACCTATCTTTTTTAATTTTTCAGTTGAGAAATCTGACATTGCTTTGTTAGCAAGTTCATCAATTAATCTATAAATTACTTGATTAAGTTTTTCACTTTTCGCCATCTGATTCTTAAACTTAGTCATAATTTTAGAATCAACTTCAGTTGCCATATCAATAGAAATATACTTTATTCCATTTGCTTTTTCATTTAATATTGTTTCCTTTTTTGCTAATTCGTATTTAGCAGCAAAGTCCAACAGTTGTTCAATATTTATGTATAATTTATCAGATTTATATATTATGGTTGTGACCATATCTTTGACTTTAGTAGTTTTGTCTACAAGATATGTCTCAAAATAAAGTTCTAAATTATCTTTGTCATATCTCATATATAGTTCTAATTGTTTTTGTTTTAGCATTTCCTTTGCTATAGCTATATATTTAGCTTGCTCAGCTGTAATACTACTATCTTTAGCTTGTTTTTCGATATAAGTAAATAATTCATCTACATTTATATCAATCTTTGTTGTACCCTCTATTATGCCAATTTTGCCCATTTCTTTTGCAATATTATAATATTCCTTTTCATCAGGAGTACATCCTGTAAATAATGTTACTACCATTACCATTACCATAAGTAAACTTACAATCTTTTTCATGTTTTATCCTCCAATATAATTTTTACTCAATTTTTGCAGTTGCAAAAATTGGCTGATACTTTATTAAATATTAGACATTCCCATATAAAGTATATATAGAAATGCAATTTTAATATGATTAATTTATTTAAACAAACAAATGTGATAATAGTATATCATAACTTTTTAATTTTGAAAATATATTTGAACATAATTTTAATCTTTTTGGGGTTAATTCCCCGTCGGCTTGCCGCGTTCTTGTCATTGCGAGGAGGTTCTTTCGACGAAGCAATCTCGTTTTTGAAAGATGAGATTGCTTCGCAAAAAACGCTCGCAATGACAACATGATACCCCGTCGGCTTGCCGCGGGGAGATTCATTAGTTACTTAAAAAGATTTAAGCGTCCAGTAACTTTTATATTTTGTTAAAATCATTGATAAAATGGAAAAAATGTGATAAGATATACAAAATGTAATAATGTAAAAACACATATTGCTGAAATATAAAGGAGTGAAAAATATGTTTATTGATAAAACGAAAATATATGTAAAAGCTGGAGACGGTGGTAATGGATCAACATCATTCAGGAAAGAAAAGTATGTACCAACTGGCGGACCGGATGGTGGAGATGGTGGTAAAGGTGGGGATATAATCCTTATGACCGATACAGGGGTCAATAACCTGATAGCATATAAGCACCAAAAGCATTTCAGAGCTGAGAATGGTCAGAAAGGTTTAAAGAAAAACTGTCATGGAAAAAGCGCGGATGATCTTATTATAAAAGTACCAGTAGGGACTGTTGTAAAAGAAGCGGAGTCAGGACAAGTAATAATAGATATGAATAAGATTGACCAAGAGTTTATATTACTTAAAGGTGGCAAAGGAGGGCTTGGTAATCAGCACTTTGCGACTTCTAGACAACAAGCACCTAGATATGCTGAAAATGGACAAGAAGGAAAAGAACTTCTGGTTATATTGGAGCTTAAAACTATAGCAGATGTTGGATTGGTTGGGTTTCCCAATGCAGGAAAGTCAACATTACTTTCAGCTGTTACGAATGCCAATCCTAAAATAGGTAGTTATCAGTTTACAACGCTATCACCAAATATGGGAGTTGTAAAGATAAAATCAGGCAAGAGCTTCCTTATGGCAGATATACCAGGACTGATAGAAGATGCACATAAAGGTGCAGGACTAGGATTTGAGTTTTTGAGACATATAGAAAGAACAAAGGTACTGATACATGTGGTTGATGCCGCAGGAACTGACGGAAGAAACCCACTTGTTGATATAGAGAAGATAAATAATGAATTGCATTCATACAGTGAAAAACTAGCTAAAAAGCCACAAGTTATAGCGGCTAACAAAATAGATGTATTGCCTGAGGGTGATGATACAGTAGAAAAAATAAGGTCAGAATATGAGCCTAATGTTAAGGTTTTTCCCATATCTGGATTTGCACACAAAGGACTTGACGAATTGTTTAACTATGTTGCAACATTACTAGATAACAGTGAATTTGAAAGTGTGGAATTTAAACAAGAGTACTTTGTAAATGAGAAAACTGATGAAAAATATAATGAATTCACAGTAACAAAAGAAAGTGACGATTATTATGTAGTTGAGGGCAGAGGTGTAGAAAAAATGATAGGCTACACGAATATTGAAACAGAAAAAGGACTTGATTTTATACAAAAATTTATTAAAGAACACAAAATAATCGATGAACTAAAACGCAAAGGATTAAAAGAAGGCGACACAGTTAGGATATATGATATTGAGTTTGAGTATTTGGAGTAGGTGAATAGCATGTCAAATATAAACTATAATTTTGAACAACTTAAACAACAACTACACAAGAACTTCACAAGTGGTAAAACACCTAAAGATGCGGCATATGCTGAAAAAAGATTTACACACACTCTAGGTGTAGTTGAAACTGCGGAAAAACTCGCTAAGATATATGGAGTAGATGTAGAAAAAGCAAGGATAGCAGCATTATTACACGACTGTGCAAAGTTTCATAAATATAACGACTTTTCAAGAAAACATGGAATTAAATTAGATGAAGAGATTTTAAAGTACCCCAAAGTAATTCATAGTTTTCTAGGGGTATTTGTAGCCAAGGTAGAATATGGTATAGAGGATGTAGAAATACTGAATGCCATAAAATATCATACAACTGGAAAGCCAGATATGACAGTGCTTGAGAAAATAGTTTATTTAGCAGATGCTATTGAACCTGGTAGAGAAGAATATGAATATCTAATAGAAGGAAGAAAACTTGCTAATGAAGATTTAGATAAGGCTGTTGCTTTTATATTGGAAAGAACGATAAAATATGTGAAAGAAAGAAAGCTAGAGCTATGTTATCTTACAGAAGATGCATATGAGTGGTACAGAAAAAAATGATGCTATACTAATCTTTTAGTATAGCATCATTTTTTCTTTTTCTTTTAAATTTAAATTTAAATATCTTAGCAAGAATAATAAGTAAAACAATTATCAAAACAAGTGTTAAAACAATTTTCAATACAAGAATAACTAAAGCAACTACGAGTCCCACTAATCCTAAAAATAAACCCTGTTTAAAATCAAAAACAGATGGTTTGATATTAACTGTTTTATTAGAAATTAAATTTGTATAGGCTACTACATTATTTTTATAATAGTACTTTACAGTTCCTATCTTTGTACTTGCAGTTATATTTTCATTAAACTTTTCTGGAAGGTTGAGCTCTACTCGCATATCAGATTCAGTGTAGTCCGAAGGTACTACAAATACAAGCTTTTGTGAACTGAAAGCAGATATAGTATCTTTAACTTTATTACCTTGAAATACAGGTAATTTTTTAAATGTTTTATTTTGCTCAGTCAGTGTTATAAGTTTATAGTTGTTGAAAGCATAATCAAGCGTTTTTGTAGCATCAAGGTATACATTTGGAGTGTCTGATTTTAATAAAACTGAAACGAGTTGCATGCCATCTTTTTCTGCATAAGTTACTAATGTATGTCCAGCGACAACAGTATATCCAGTTTTCCCACCTAAACAGTAATCGTAATGGAATTTAGTATTTAAAAGCATTTTATGTGAGTTTCCAATTACACGTTCCACATTTCTGTTTGTAGGAGGTATTGTATGAATCTTGGTTCCAATTATTTCCCTAAATTTAGAGCTTTTAAATGCCGCGGCAGATATTTTTGCCATATCGAGAGCAGTAGTATAATGATTATCATTTGGGAGGCCATTTGTATTCTCAAAGTGAGTATTTGTACAACCTAACTCTGTTGCTTTTTTATTCATCAAATTTACAAATTCAGATATGGAACCGCTTGTTTTCTCGGCTAAACCATTTGCTATTTCGTTTGCAGATTTCATGAGCAAACCATAAAGTGAATGTTCTACTGTAATCTGCTCATCAGGAACCACCCAAAGATGGCTACTATTGCGGTCTATAGAGTTAATCGCAGTACTTGAGTAAGTAATTCTATCATCAAGTTTATTATTTTCAATAGCTAGCAGTGCCGTCATTACTTTTGTTATGCTAGCAGGAAAGTGCTTTTCATTTATATTTTTATCATATAATATTTGTTTTGTATTTAGACAGTAAACGATTGCAGATTCTGCAGAAATTGTTGGTATATTATTCTCAGCATGAGAAACAATAGTATTAAGTAAAAAAATAAACAAAAATAAACATATATACAACTTATGTAGCTTTAACATCTATCTATCCCCCATAAATAAATTTTTAAATCTATCTAACTTGTTTATTATAATAGAAAAATCATAAAAAAGCAATATCACAAAATCAAATTAGTTAAAAAAACTGTGAATAAATTGTGAAGGAACTGCGAATTTAGGCGGTGTCAAGGTAAATATAAGGTTGTTTTACTAAAATATGGTAAATAAGAAATTATAAGCTTAAAATTAATTTTGACACTAGCAATACTTATGAAAGGAGATAATTATATATGGATACTAAAGTATTTAGAGAAATAAGCGAGGAATTTCAAAATGCAGATATAGATGGGAAAATAAAAATTTATACGACTCTAGAAGGACTTACACAAAATCAATATAAACAACTTTTGAAATACTTTCCAATTGAACATTTGGATAAATTAGAAGATGCATTAATGTAACAAAATAAAGAAATTAAAATCATATATATAGAAAAAAATTCAAGCACGGCTTGAATTTTTTTCTATATATGCTATAATAAGTTATTATAGATAGATAGTAAAGAAAAACAAAAGATAGTGTCAAAAGGAAGATAATACTGATAAAATATATTGAATATAAAGGGATGGTGTAGTATTTAGTACTATAAATATTTTACACTACCAAACAAAATATAGGGGTGATGTAATGAATATTAGTGAGATAAAAATTGCTGTTGATGCAATGGGTGGGGATAATGCACCTACAGAGATTATAAAAGGAGTAGTTGAATTTACTAATAAACACAATATAAAGGTAATTTTAGTTGGCAAAGCGGACTTAATTTATAGTCAACTTTTGCACCATGATTTTTCACAAGATAAGATTGATGTAGTGGATGCACCAGAAATCATATCCAATGACGATTCCCCTACTGAAGCCATAAAAACTAAAAAACAATCTTCAATGGTTATAGGGTTACATATGCTGAAAGAAAAGACAGTAGATGCGTTTATATCTGCGGGTAACACAGGGGCTCTTGTTGCAGGAGGTACTCTTATAGTGGGCAGAATCAAAGGTGTAAAAAGGCCAGCACTTGGTGCTATATTTCCTACACTCAAGGGATTTTCTTTACTAATAGATTGCGGTGCAAATGTAGATGCGAAGCCTATTTATTTAAAACAATTTGCCCAAATGGGCTCGATATATTTTAAAAATGTAGTTGGAGTAAAAGAACCAAGAGTAGGACTTGTAAATATAGGAACAGAAGATAAAAAAGGGAATGAGTTAGTGCGTGAATCTTATAAACTTTTGAAAAATTCTGACTTAAACTTTACAGGAAATTTGGAAGCAAGAAATATATTTAAGGGAGAAGCAGATATAATAGTTTGTGATGCCTTTGTAGGAAATATTATTTTAAAACATACAGAAGGTCTTGTTAAAGATATATTTGGACTTATAAAGAAGGAATTAAATAGTAGTATACTGTCTAAAATAGGTGGATTGTTTGCTATCAGAGCCTTTAAAAATATAAAGAAAGTTTTTGACTATTCAGAATATGGTGGTGCTCCACTTCTAGGGCTTGAAAGTCTGGTTGTAAAGGCACATGGCAGTTCTAAATCAAGTGACATACAAGCAGCATTAAATCAATGTGTGAAATTTATTGAACAAGATATAGCAAATGAAATTGCTGAAAAAATGGAAAAAGATGAGGAAGAAGAGAAGGGTGAGCAATGTGAAGCAAATCAATAATATAATTGATAAAATAAAAAGGATGACATCAAGGACGGATGAAAAAAAGGATGTTCTAGAAGAAAAAATTGGATATAAATTTAAAGATGCTAAACTTTTAGAGAAAGCTTTAATGCATAGGTCTTATGTTAATGATGCAAGAAATAATGGGGCGAGTTTTGAGAGCAACGAGAGGCTTGAGTTTTTAGGGGATGCTGTGCTTGAAATTATTGTTAGCGAATATTTGTATATAAAATACACAGGTGTGCCAGAAGGACAACTTACGAAGATGCGTTCAAATGGAGTCTGCGAACTGACTCTTGCTAGACTTGCAAAAAAAATAAATCTTGGAAATTATATATATCTAGCAAAAGGTGAGAATCTAGGTGGAGGAAGGAATAAGCCATCTATTCTTGCTGATGCTTTTGAGGCGTTAGTAGGAGCTATGTATCTTGATGGTGGATATAATGTGGTAAAGAAGTTTGTTGAAGAGTATATCATAGAGAAAGTTGATTTTAGTTTTAGTATAAATGATGAAAAAACTAGATTGCAAGAGATATTGCAAAAGAAAAGTAATAAAAAAATAGAGTATGTTATTATAAAAGAAAAGGGTCCTGCGCACGACAAAGAGTTTGTATCACAAGTGATGCATGGTAATGAAGTTATTGGAGTGGGCACAGGAAAATCAAAAAAAGAAGCAGAGCAAAGCGCAGCGAAAGAAGCACTGGCTAATTTTAAGATACTAGATGAGTAGGAGAGGTAGGTTTGACTAAAGTGTATAAGTATAAAGAAATCTTTGATGAGGTAAAGGAAAAATATTATAATGATATAGGTAGTCATGATGCAGATCATGTAGATAGAGTTTATAAAATGTGTATACATATAGGGAAAATAGAAAATGCTGATTTGGAAGTATTGGAGCTTGCTGCTATACTGCATGATATAGCAAGGAAAGAAGAAAAATTATCAAATGGCGAAATATGCCATGCTTTAGAAGGGGCGAAAAAAGCAAAAGTGTTAATGGAAAAACATGATATTGCTGATGATGTAATTGGAAAAGTAGTAAGTTGTATTAGAACGCATAGATCACGTAGTGAAAATGAATTTGAAACACTTGAGGCTAAAATACTATTTGATGCGGACAAGCTGGACTCAATAGGGGCGATAGGATTAGCAAGAACATTTGTTTTTGCAGGGGAAATAGGCTCTAGAGTTCATAATAAAGACATAGATTTAGAAAATACATATGAATATTCAAAAGAAGATACGGCATATAGAGAGTTTTTAATTAAACTAAGTAAGATTAAAGATAAAATGTTAACAAGTGAGGGTAAGAAAATAGCAGAGGAAAGGCATAATTATATGGTTGAGTTTTTTAAAAGGATAAATGAAGAAGTAGACGGATTAATTTAGAAGGGAATGAATTGCTTTGAAACTAAAACAACTTAAAATAAAAGGTTTTAAATCTTTTGCGGATAAACTCAATCTAGAATTTGATGATGGAATAACGTGCATAGTTGGGCCAAATGGGAGTGGAAAGAGCAATATTGCTGATGCCATAAGATGGGTTTTGGGTGAGCAGAGTGCAAAATCTTTGCGCGGAACAAAAATGGATGAAATAATATTTTCAGGTACAGAGACGAGAAAACCACAAGGTATGGCTGAAGTAAGCATGCTTATTGATAATTCGCAATACAAATTAAATACCACATTTAGTGAAGTTGAGATAAAAAGACGAGTTTATAGATCAGGAGAAGCTGAATATCTAATTAATGATTCGGGGTGTAGGCTCAAAGACATCTATGACCTTTTTTATGATACTGGAATAGGTAAAGAGGGGTATTCAATAATAGGACAAGGCAAAATAGACGAAATTCTTAATAATAAACCTGCTGAACGTAGGAGTTTTTTTGAGGAAGCTACTGGAATAAGCAAGTATAGGATAAGGCTTAAGGATACTGAAAAAAAGCTAGATGAAGAAAAGCAAAACTTAACTCGAGTTAATGATATTGTATCAGAGCTTACAAATCAAATAGAGCCTTTGTGCGAGCAATCAGAAAAAGCTCATAAATATTTGGGCATTAAGGAAAAATTAGAGATAGATGAATTAAACATATACATATACGATTATAAAAAAGCAAAAGAGCAGATAGATGCAATACAAGGCAAGGAAGATGTTTTTAAAAAAGAGATTGCAGGTGCAAGTGATGAACTTTTACATGCAAAATCAGACAAAACTAAGTTGTACGACGAGCATAATAAAGTAAAAGAAGAAGTAGAGAATGAGAAAAGAGAGCTTTCACATTTAGAACTTGAAGTTGAGAGAAAAGATGGCGAAGTCAAGATAATTGAAGAAAAAATGAGTAATGCACAGCTAAGTATAAAGGAGTCGAACGAGCGTAAGACTTCTCTTTTGGATGTACTAAAATCAAAGGAAGGGTTACTGAAAGAGGTTAGAGCGGAATATAAAACAATTTTATCAAATATAGAAAAGAATGAACAACTACTATTAATGAAACAAGAACATTATTCTATGCTAGATATTGCAACAAAAGATAAAGAGAATGATTTGGAAAATATAAAGACTGATATAGCAAATAAGATAAATAAGTCGTATGATTTAAAAACTGAAAAAGAGAAGCTTATATTTGTGGTAGAGAGCTTGAAAGAAAAACTGTTATTACTTGAAGACGAAATAGCAAATAGAGATAAGACAACACTTTTTATAGATAACGAAATTATTATAAATAAAAAACAACTAGATACATATCTTATGCAAAAGAAAAATGTAGAGGATAAGATATCAGAACTGACCAACAAACAAAGTGAATATGCAAAAGAGATAATGAATTTGCAGAATAACGAAAGAGAAAGTAGCAAAGAGCTAAGTAATATACGCTCAAAACACAATGTATATGTTGATATGAAAAACCACCACGAAGGCTACGGCAAAAGCATAAAAACTATTTTGGAGCTAAAGAAAAATAATGAAACAAAATGGAAAGGTATATGTGGTGTGCTAGGCGAACTAATTAATGTTAAGGAAGGGTTTGAAGTTGCGCTGGATGTATCACTAGGGGCACGCGTCCAAAATATTATTGTAGACGAAGAACACACAGCAAAACAGGTAATTGATTTTCTAAAACAAAACAAACAAGGAAGAGCCACATTCCTGCCTATTAGTTCTGTGAAATCAAGTGAGAGAAAGAGTATATCGAAAAATATTTTAACAGAGACAGGTGTACTCGGAGTTATGAGTGATTTTGTAACCTGTGATGATATATACAGTGATATAATAGATAATATGTTGGGTAAAACAATAATAATTGATGTTATAGAAAACGCGATAATATTTTCTAAAAAGTACAAGTATGCATATAAAGTAGTGACACTTGAAGGAGAAGTATTTAATGCTGGTGGGTCTATAACGGGTGGAAGTATTTCCTCAAATACAGCGAGCTTATTTACGCGTAGTCGTGAAATAGAAGTGTTGAAAACTAATATAGAAAAACTTGAAGTAGAGATAAATAAACAACATGAAAATATAAAAAAGGTGACAGAGAGTAAACAATTAGAAGAAAGTGAGCTCTTAATAAAGAATAAAGAACTTCAAAATCTAGAATATGAACTGGTGAAAATAAAAAACAATTATGAAATGATAGAAAGAGCAAAGATTGACAGTTTGGAGAAAAATAGTCGGAGTACCATCGAGAAGGCAAACATAGAAAAGCAACAGATTGAGATAGAAGAAGAAATAAAATATAAAGAAATGCAGATAAAAGAGGTAGAAGAAAATATAGAGCAAAGCAAACAAAAGATAGAAACTTATAGAAATTCTTTAGATGCTGAGAAACTGTCAAAATTTAATATAGCAGAAGAGATAACTACCATAAAAGTGGAGTTGTCGGGAATAATGCAAAAGAATACAACGGGAAAAGAAGAGCAAGAAAGGCTAGAACAAGAAGTTTTAGATGTAGAGTCTGAAATAAAAGAGCTGGAGACAAGGATTGAAGGTTTTAATTCTTCCATATATAAAAATGTAGAAACAAAGAAGCTTTTGGTACAAAAAATGCAGACAGAAAAAGATAAAATCATTGAATTATCTAAAAGAATAGAAGTAGATGGAAAGGCTTTTATTGAATTTGAAAATAAAATGAAAGCATTAGATGAGATAATAGTAGAGTTAAACACTAAAATAAATGTAACGCAAGATAAAATATATAAACTTGAAAATAGTAGTATAGAGTATAAAATAAAAATGGAAAATATTGAAGAACAATTGTTTGAAAAATATAAACTTACATATGATGAGGCAGAAACCCATAAAGACGATAAGTTTAGCTACACAAAAGCTAAGGAAAGCATAAGAGAATATAAATCACAAATTGAAAAGTTGGGCAATGTAAACCTAGATGCAATAGAGCAGTATAAAACAATAAAGGAAAGATATGATTTCCTAGTATATCAACGGGACGACATACAAAAAGCAGAGAAAAAGCTAGAAGAAATAATAAGAGAATTATTACAAGCAATGCAAAAGCAGTTTGAGTACGAATTTAAAGAAATAGATAAGAATTTTGATGAGATATTCAAAGAGATGTTTGGTGGAGGACGAGCTCATCTGAAACTAGTTAATGAAGAAAACACACTTGAATCAGGTATAGAAATAGTTGTCGAGCCACCAGGAAAGCACCTACAAAATATAATGCTACTCTCGGGTGGAGAAAAAGCCCTAACAGCCATTTCGCTATTATTTGCGATACTAAAATTACGACCATCACCGTTCTGCGTGCTAGATGAGATAGAAGCGGCGCTAGATGATGCAAATGTAACTAGATATGCAAACTACATAAAGAACTACTCAAAGAACACACAATTTCTTGTGGTAACTCATAGAAAGGGTACCATGGAGATTGCAGATTACCTGTATGGGGTGACGATGCAGGAGAAGGGGATAAGTAAGGTAATATCTGTGAAGCTTGAGGAAGTGGTATAATGGATAAATACAGGTATGTCAACAGAAGCTTCATATGATGCATGCAAATCACTCCACTTGGAAGAAATGGAAAGCCGGAAGAAATTGCAGACTTGGTAGGTTATTTAATGTCAATAAAGTAGGATTTTGAAATAAGCAAGGAGTGGCGAGAGTGGCAAAAGAGATAATGTTATATCAAACAGAAGATGGAAAGATTAACTTTGAAGTAAAGTTGGAAGAAGAAACAGTATGGCTTTCTCAGAAACAGATGGCAGAGTTGTTTGATAAAAATGTTGATACGATAGGGTTGCATATTAAAGATATTTATGAAACTAATGAATTAGATAAAAATTCAACTACCGAGGATTTCTCGGTAGTTCAAAAAGAGGGAAAAAGGGCTATTAAATGTTATAACAGAATATCAAACATTTGGTAAGAAGACTTGTACCAAAGCATTGAGGAAAAAGCAGCTAATTTACTTTATCTAATTGTTAAAAATCATGGCTTTAGTGATGGAAACAAAAGAATAGGTGCTTCTATGTTTTTATGGTTTTTAGATGAAAATCAATTATTATATAGAGAAGATGGAACGAAAAGAATTGCTGATAATACTTTAGTTGCTATAACCTTACTCATTGCTGAAAGCAATTCAGGTGAGAAAGATTTAATGGTGAAATTAGTAGTTAACTTGATAAATAAAAATAATTAATATAGATACAGGTGTAATTTATGAAAGGAGAATAACAATGGGTTTGTTTGATAATATATTTAAAAAGAAAGAAGAAAAGGTCGTTCCTATGACATGGAATAGGCATGAAGAAGAAAAAGAAATAGTGCAGGTAGAGGAAAAAATGCAAGAAGTTTTAGATGAAGAAATAGTAGAAGATATTAAAACTGAAGTAACGAAGGAAGTTGTAAAAGTTGTAAAAGTAGCAGAAGAAGTAAAAGAAGAAATAAAAGAAGAAGTAAAAGAAGAAATAAAAGAAGATGATGTGATTGAAGAATTAGTAGAAGAAAAGCAAAGTTTCTTTCAGAAGCTGGTCAAAGGTCTCTCAAAAACTAAAAGCAACATAATAGGCAATATAGATAATGTACTTAAGGGTTTTACTAAGATTGACGAGGAGCTTTTTGAGGAGCTTGAGGAGCAGCTTATTATGGCTGATATAGGCGTTGCTGCAACTATAGATATAATAGCGGATCTTAGACAAAAGGCTAAGGATGGTAGACTTAAGGAACCAAGTGAGATAAAAAGTTTGCTAAAGGAAGAGATAGTGAAGATTTTGACTTTTTCTGATAAACCTAAAAAACAGGATGAGTCAGGTAAAAAGGTAATGTTAATTATAGGTGTTAATGGAGCAGGCAAAACTACAAGTGTTGGAAAGCTTGCAAGTAAATATAGAAAAGAAGGAAAAAAAGTTTTATTGGCTGCTGCTGATACATTTAGAGCTGCGGCGATAGAGCAGCTAGCGGAATGGGCAAATAGAGCAAATATAGATTTAATAAAACATAAAGAGGGATCAGACCCTGGGGCAGTGGTGTTTGATGCTATAGCTGCTGCAAAGGCGAGAAAGATGGATTTGCTTATATGCGATACGGCTGGGAGACTTCACAATAAGAAAAATCTCATGGATGAATTGAAGAAGATATATAAGATAATAGAGAAGGAATATCCAGAAGCGGAGAAGGAGATGTTGTTGGTGCTTGATGCCACTACGGGGCAAAATGCATTGCAACAGGCAAAGTTGTTTGGGGAGATTGTTGATATTGATGGGTTGATACTTACGAAGCTTGATGGTACTGCAAAGGGGGGTATTGTTGTGGCGATTAATAAGGAGCTTAATATTCCTGTGCGGTATATTGGAGTTGGAGAAGGGATTGAGGATTTGCAAGAGTTTGATGCGGCTGAATTTGTGAATGCATTGTTTGAATAGCTTTCTTACTTTTTCAAAAAAAGTAACCAAAAGATAATAATTGTCTTTTACTTTTTTTCAAAAAAAAGTAACAAAAAAACTCAGAACCCCTAACCCCTTATCCTTTAAGGGGGATAGCTCACAAACTTAGCTATTCCGCTATCGCGTCACACGCACGATTGTGAGTAAGGAGCTACGCGAATTTATAAAAGATAAATATAGAAGATAAATATAGAAGATAAATATAGAAGATAAATATAGAAGATAAATATAAAAGATAAATATATAGTAAAGATAAAGTAAGATGAATTAGTTAATAAAATGAATCCATAAAGAAAGGATTTATACGAAACTATTTAATAAAAGGATGGTGATTTGATGAAGAAACGTATTATTACTGCGGATATTGAGGGTGAGGATAAGGAGTTGGAGCCTAAGCTTAGGCCGAGTACGCTTGATGAGTATATTGGGCAGACTAGGATTAAGAAGAATTTGAATATATTTATACAAGCGGCAAAGCAGAGGGGTGAGCCTTTGGATCATGTTTTGCTTTATGGGCCTCCGGGGCTTGGGAAGACCACGCTTGCGGGGATAGTTGCTAATGAGATGGAGGGGAATATAAAGATAACTTCGGGACCGGCTATTGAAAAACCTGGGGATTTGGCTTCTATTTTGACTAGTCTTGATGAGAATGATATTTTGTTTATTGATGAAATACATAGATTGAATAAAACTATAGAAGAGGTTTTGTATCCTGCTATGGAGGATTATGCACTTGATATAATTATAGGTAAGGGACCGGGGGCAAAGTCTATAAGGCTTGAGTTGCCTAAGTTTACGCTTATAGGTGCAACTACGAGGATAGGGCTTTTATCATCACCGCTTAGGGATCGATTTGGAGTTATTCATAAGCTTGAGTTTTATGATAATAATGAGTTGACTCAGATTGTGAATCGTTCTTCGAAGATATTATCAGTCGAGATAGACGAATTTGGTGCTAAAGAACTTGCGAGAAGATCTAGAGGAACTCCAAGGATTGCGAATAGGTTGCTAAAGAGGGTGAGAGACTTTGCACAAGTTATTCATGATGGTGTCATAACGGATATAGTAGCAAATGAGGCTTTGAATGAATTGGAAATAGATACGGTTGGACTAGATGAAGTGGATAGGAAGCTGCTTATTTGTATAATAGACAAGTATTCAGGTGGTCCTGTTGGGCTTGATACACTTGCAGCATCTATAGGCGAAGATGCCGGAACGATAGAAGATGTTTATGAGCCATATCTTATAAAACTTGGATATATTGATAGGACACCGCGTGGACGGGTAGCTACAAAACTATCGTATCAACATTTTGGACTTAATTTTGTTGAAAAAGCTTGACTATTTTACAAAAAACTACTATAATATGGAAAGTATGAAAGGGTGTTGTATGCTACTGAAAGGAGTTTTAATTAAAGCTCAGAGAAATTAGGTAATATATAGCTATTTGCTATTTACAAATAAATTTTACATATGAATTAGCATAATTTGTGCACTTATTAACGAAAGGAGAATTTTATGAAAGCAAAGAGTTTATTTAAAATTTTAGGGGTATTACTTGCGATAGCAATTATTGGATATATGGTTTTATCTGATGAAGTTATCACAATCGGTGGGGAAAAACAAAAAGCAGAAACAAAAAATGTTGAACAAAGCGTAGAAAATAAAGAAGTGGTACCAGAAACTAATGGTTCTGTAACACCAGAGGAAACGACTACTAATGTACCAAAAACAGGTAATGAACAACTACCAGCTGGTACTGAACAACCGGTGACAACAATTCCAATTGCTAAATCATCACCAGTAGTACAAGAAGCAACAGTTAAACAACAACAAGTAACTTTGTCACCAGATCAGATAACACCAAGTGACAATATAGCAGCAACAGAAGTGACTACACCAGCAACAACTGAAGAAGTAACACCAGTAAAAGCTGAAACAGTGGTACCCAAAAAGCCATTGTTTACGATGAATAACCCTTTAAGTCATAAAAATATAAATTTAGGACTTGATTTAAAAGGTGGAGTAAGTATCGTATATGAAGCAGGAATTAAAAATCCTTCAAAAGAAGATATGGACTCTGCGGTAGAATTACTTAGACAAAGATTGAATGCTAAGAACTATACAGAAGCAGAAGTATCTTTGCAAGGAAGTAATAGAATAAGAGTTGAGATACCAGGAATTGGTGACCCAAATAAAGCGGTTAGCGAGATAGGTAGAACAGCAGAATTAAAATTTTATGGGATAACAGAGGAACAGTTTACAGAAATAAAGACAAGTGCTCGGGCAGAAGTAGAAGCACTATTTGCACAATTAGGTATGACAGCTACAGAACAACAAATACAAGCTATGATACCACAAGCAATAATACAAGGCTTCCAACAAAAAGGTGAGCTTGTTTTAAGAGGTAAAGATATAAGTAGAGCAAGCATGGATTATGAGCAAGCTTCACAAGTAAGCCCTCTTGAAGCAGTTGTAAAACTTGAAATGACACCAGAAGGAACAAAAAAGTTTGCTGATGCAACTAAAAAATATATAAATAATTATATAGTTATTATATTAGATAATGATATACTTAGTATGCCAAGAGTTAATGTTGAAATTGATTCGGGTGTAGCAGTAATAACAGGTATGGAAGGTGAAAAACAAGCGAAAACAGTAGCAGAACTGGTTAATTCTGGAGCTCTTCCTTTTGAACTTAGAGATATTCAAAGAACAGCTATAGAAGCCAGACTTGGACAAGATGCACTCGCTGGAAGTGTTAAGGCGGGTATATTAGGTGCTATATTAGTATTAATATTTATGGTTATAATGTATAGATTTCCAGGTTTTGTTGCAGGTATAGCTCTTATAGGCTATGTATTTCTAGTACTTGCAGTATTTAGCTTGTTTAATGTTACACTTACTTTACCGGGTATAGCAGGTATGATATTATCGGTAGGTATGGCAGTCGACGCAAATGTTATAATATTCTCAAGGCTAAAAGAAGAACTTAATGGAGGCAAAACGACAAAAGCTGCAATTGCTTCTGCATTTCAAAAAGCTATGAGTGCAATCGTAGATGGAAATGCAACAACATTTATCATAGCGTTAATATTGTTCTGGCAAGGAACAGGACCTATCAAAGGATTTGGACAAACATTGATGATAGGTATAATAGTTTCTCTTTTTTCAGCTATAGTATTAACAAAAATACTATTAAATTCATTTGTCAATTTAGGAGTGAAAGATCCAGTTTTATTTGGAGCACATTTAAAGTCTAAAACAGTTATGGATTTAAAGAAAAAATAAATATATCTACTAACCAAAAGAAAAGGAGAGAAATTGATGAAAATAATGAAAATAATAGAGAATAGAATGAAATTCTATACATTTTCGATAGTTATAATATTAGCAGGTTTTATTGCTATGTTTACGTATAAGTTTATAAATAATGATACTATGCTAAATTATGATATAGACTTTACTGGCGGAACGATTATGAAAGTAAACATAGGTAAAGAATTTATTAAAGAGGACATAGAGAAAATCGTTTATGGTGTAACAAAATCAGAAAGTGTACAAGTGCAAAAGGTACAAAATGAAAATACAGTTATAATCAAATACCAAATAAAAGAGAAGGTTATAAAAGGTAATAAAGTAGAGGCTGCGGCTCTACCAGAAAGCCTAGTACCAGATGTTAATAAGCAGTTGCCAGTAGTAACACCATCAGTTCCAGTTCAAGATGTACAAACAACTGATGTACAACCTTTGAATGTTGATGGAACAAAGGCTGCAACACCTGTTACGACAAGCACATCAAATGAAACACCTGCTCAAACAGTGCCAGCGGTAATTACAGATACACCTGCCCAAACAGAGTCAGTTACAACATACCAAAATTACATTGATGAGGTAATTAAAGGACTATCTGAGAAATATGATTTAACAAGTAAAGCATTTATATCTACTGAAGATATATCGCCAACAATAAGTAATGAAATGTTTTTAAATGCTATAAGTTCGGTTCTAATTGGTACTTTATTAATTATGTTATATATATCATTTAGATTTAAAGATCTAAAAATGGGTATTGCATCAGGTTTGACATTATTACATGATGTATTAATAGTACTTGCGGTTTATGCAATATTTAGAATACCTATAAATAATGCTTTTATAGCAGCTATACTTACCATAATAGGTTATTCTATAAATGACACCGTTATAATATTTGATAGAATAAGAGAAAATAAAAAGCTTTACAAAAAATTAAATTTAGTAGAATTAATAAATAGTAGTATAACAGAAACTTTTGGAAGATCAATAAATACATCTTTTACAACAGTTATGGTAGTAGCAGTTTTGTTTGTATTTGGAGTGGAGTCATTAAGAGAATTTACATTTCCTCTTATGATAGGTATAATAGCAGGGACATACTCTTCTATAGGAAATTCAAGTCCATTTTGGTATGATTTAGTCAAAAATGATGAAAAAAATGCCTAAATGTTTTTAATTTTATAAAAAAATCATAATTTTTTAAAAAATTATGATTTTTTTTATTGACCATTATTTAAAATTAAGTTATACTATAAGTTAGTAAATGGGGAATACGCACTATAGAATGGTAAAAACATACATTTATAAGAAAGTATGAACTATATACTAGTAAATTTCAATATATAATTTGCTCGAAAGGATGATAGTATAAATGGATAATAATAGGCAAAATGCATTAGAATCAGCATTAACACAAATACAAAAAGAGTTTGGAAAAGGTTCAATAATGAAACTTGGGGATTCTATGGATCATGCAAACATACCTGCAACTCCAACGGGATCAATAAGTCTTGATATTGCATTAGGAGTAGGTGGAGTACCAAGAGGAAGAATAGTAGAAATATTTGGACCTGAGTCTTCTGGTAAGACGACAGTATCATTACATATGATAGCTGAGGCTCAAAAAAGAGGGGGCATAGCAGCTTTTATAGATGCAGAACATGCATTAGACCCTGCATATGCAAAAAAATTGGGAGTAGATATAGATTCACTTTATATTTCACAACCTGACAATGGTGAGCAAGCACTTGAAATAGTTGAAATTATGGTACGATCAGGGGCAGTTGATATAGTAGTTGTCGATTCTGTTGCAGCTCTTGTACCAAAAGCAGAAATTGAAGGCGATATGGGAGATTCTCATATAGGCTTGCAAGCAAGATTGATGTCACAAGCACTGAGAAAGTTAACAGCAATAGTTAGTAAGTCAAAGACATCTGTCATATTTATAAATCAATTACGTGAAAAAGTAGGGGTTATGTTTGGAAGTCCTGAGACAACAACAGGCGGTAGAGCTCTTAAGTTTTATGCTACAATTAGACTCGATGTGAGGAAAACTGAAACATTAAAACAAGGAGAAGAATTTATAGGAAATAGAACAAAAGTAAAAGTTGTAAAAAACAAGGTAGCTCCACCATTTAAGATAGCTGAGTTTGATATAATGTATGGGACAGGCATATCAAAAGAAGGAGATATTCTGGACTTAGCTTCAAAACTAAATATAGTAATAAAAAGTGGAGCATGGTATTCGTATGGAGACATGAGAATAGGTCAAGGTAGGGAAAATGCAAAACAATTTCTTACTGATAACCCAGATATATGCATTGAAATTGAGAAAACAGTAAGAACTCATTTTAACTTAAAGGATGTTTCAAATTTAGAAATAGAAAATTTGGACAATAATGAAGAACAGGTAACAGATAACAAAGAACAAAAAACAAAAAAATAAATAACAAATCACAAAGGATGAAGAATGATTTACCAAGAAATGAAGTTTTACTTTTTACTTTGTAATCTGAACTTTGTACTTTGAATCATAGGAGGTGATAGTCATCGATATACTATTAACAATGATAGTAGCGCTAATTACTGGAATAGTATCTTTCGCAGCAGGTGTTGTAATAAGAAAAAAACTTGCGGAAGGGAAGATTGAAAGCGCAGAAATAAAAGCAAAGCAAATTATAGATAGTGCAGCAAAACAAACAGAAGCAACAAAGAAAGAAATGATGCTAGAAGCAAAAGAAGAAAAAATAAAAATGAAGTCAGAAATTGAAAAAGAAATTAAAGTTAGAAGAGATGAACTACAATTAGCAGAGAAAAGGCTAATTCAAAAAGAAGATTCTCTTGACAGAAAATCATCATCTCTCGATAAAAAAGAGGAATCAATAGAAAAGAAATCAGAAAAGTTAGATGAAACTAGGAATGAAATTGAAAATTTGAAATTAAAAGAGGTAGAAGTACTAGAAAAAATTTCGAATTTCACGACAGATCAAGCAAAAGTATATTTACTAGAGTCTGTAAAAGATGATATGACGCATGAGATGGCTAAGTTAATAAGAGAAGAAGAAAGCAAGGCGAAGGAAGAAGCAAATAAAAGAGCCAAAGAAGTCATAGTAAGTGCAATTCAGAAATGTGCAGTTGACCATGTAGCTGAGACTACAGTATCAGTTGTAACTTTACCTAGCGATGATATGAAAGGTAGAATAATAGGTAGAGAAGGAAGAAATATAAGGGCATTAGAAACCTTAACTGGTATAGATTTGATAATAGATGATACTCCAGATGCGGTAATATTGTCAGGATTTGACCCTGTAAGAAGAGAAATTGCAAGAATTACTTTAGAGAGACTTATAGCTGATGGAAGAATTCATCCAGCTAGAATAGAAGAAACTATTTTAAAAGTTGAAAAGGAAATAAAAGATGAAATAAAAGAAACAGGTGAACAAGCTCTTATGGAGTTAGGTGTCACATTAATAAATCCTGAACTTGTTAAACTTTTAGGAAAACTAAAATATAGGACAAGTTATGGACAAAATGTACTTAAACATTCTATAGAGGTTGCACATTTATCTGGATTACTTGCAGCTGAGCTTGGCGAAAATGTGGCTATGGCAAAAAGAGCAGGACTCTTACATGATATAGGTAAAGCAGTTGATTATGAAAAAGAGGGAACACATATTGAAATAGGTCTAGAGTTGTGTAATAAATATGGAGAAAACGATATAGTGAAGAATGCACTCGCATCTCATCATGGAGACGAAGAACCAAAATATATCATATCTGTTTTGGTACAAGTAGCTGACGCTATATCTGCTTCAAGACCAGGTGCAAGACGCGAGACACTCGAATCTTACATAAAGAGGTTACAAAAACTTGAAGGAATAGCAAATTCATTTAAAGGAATCGAAAAATCTTATGCTATTCAGGCAGGTAGGGAAATTAGAGTAATGGTTATTCCAGAAGAAGTTGATGACGATGCAATGGTTGTGTTATCAAGAGAAGTAGCAAAACAAATTGAATCTTCTATGGAATACCCAGGACAAATAAAAGTTAGCGTTATAAGAGAAACAAGGTCAGTAGAATATGCTAAGTAAAACAAATGATAAACAATAAAATTATTGTATGTTTAAGATAATTTTAAAATAAATTTTTCACAATACTAGGGGGTAATAATAATGGAAGTATTAAAAGTGGCGGCAAAATCTAATCCTAACTCTGTGGCAGGAGCATTAGCAAATACAATTCGTGAAAAAGGAACAGCAGAAGTACAAGCAGTAGGTGCAGGAGCAATTAACCAAGCAGTAAAAGCAGTGATTATTGCAAGAGGATATATTGCCCCAGCTGGAATAGATTTGATCTGTATTCCTGCATTTACAGAAATTCAGATAGATGGAGAAGAAAGAACAGCAGTAAAATTAATAGTAGAAAGTAGAAAGTAAAAAGTAAAATAAATAATATAATGAAAAAGCTACAAGCAGATGCTTGTAGCTTTTTCATTATTCGTGGTCGTCTGGATTACTTTCATCATCACTATCATCATCACCTTCGTAATCAGTTTCCTCATCACTTGGCTCAAAGCTAGAACATATAGCATTAAACTCCATATCATTATCAGATGTAACATTGATGTCATCTAAAGTACAAAAAGATTTATCAATATCATTATATACGCACTCTTCTACAGAACATTTTATAGACTTGTTATCTTTCATAATTGACCTCCCATATGGTTATATTTAAACTCAATAATAATATTAGTAAAAATTTTGATTTTATGCAGGGGAAAATAAAATAAATAAATTGGATTTAAGGTGTAATAAGTTTTGTGGTATAAAATAAAATTGTTGGATTGCATATTTTTTATATTGACAAAGTATAAAAAATATGGTAACATCTAGTAAATGATATTTTGCAGTGATGAAAGAGCAGTAGTCAAAGATAATTATAAAGCGATCTAGAGAGGGTGTGAGTCTAGTTAATTATTTTGGTGAAGGGAACTTTTCTAGCAAAACCGCGGAGTTGGCGTTAAAAAATAGAGATAGAGATTGGGTGTTTTATATATCTGGTATCTAATTTGGGTGGAACCGTGGGTCGAAAAAACTCACCCCATATTATTATTTATAGTAATATGAGGTGAGTTTTTTTAATATAAAAAAATATAAAATAAAAATTAGGAGGTAAAGTTTATGGAAGAGTTAAAAACAAATGAAATAAAAGTTGAGGTAACAATGGATAAACTAGTTGCACTTGCTAAAAATAGAGGATTTGTGTATCCAGGAAGTGATATATACGGGGGACTTGCAAATACTTGGGATTATGGTCCACTTGGAGTGGAGCTTAAAAATAATGTGAAGAAAGCATGGTGGAAGAAATTTATACAACAAAATCAGCACAATGTAGGAATGGATTCAGCTATACTTATGAATCCACAAGTGTGGGTTGCTTCAGGTCATGTAAATAAAGCAACAGATCCGCTTATGGATTGTAAAGAATGTCATGAAAGATTTAGAGCAGATAAACTTGTCAAACAATATATGAAAGAAAATGATATTGCAGTAGAAAAAAACCCAGATGCGTGGACAGAAAAAGAATTAGAGGATTTTATTAAAGAAAATCTCATTAAATGTCCGTCATGTGATGCAATGAATTTTACAAACATACGTCAATTTAATATAATGTTTAAGACTTTTCAAGGTGTAACTGAAGATAATAAAAACACTGTATATTTAAGACCTGAAACAGCACAAGGTATATTTGTAAATTTTAAAAATGTCCAAAGGTCATCAAGAAAGAAAATACCTTTTGGTATAGGACAAATAGGTAAAGCTTTTAGAAATGAAATAACTCCAGGAAACTTTACATTTAGAACTCGTGAATTTGAGCAGATGGAATTAGAGTTTTTCTGTAAAGAAGAAGAAGATTTGATATGGTTTAGCTACTGGAAAGAGTTTTGCATGAAATGGTTATTCGATTTAGGAATGAGAACAGATAATGTAAGGTTTTATAACCAAACTAAGGAGGAGTTAACTCATTATAGTAAGGCTACATCAGATATTGAGTACAGATTTCCTTTTGGTTGGGATGAAATATGGGGTATAGCTGATAGAACAGATTTTGATTTAAAAAATCATATGGAAAATTCAGGTGAGGATATGTCGTTTTTTGATCAAGAAACTAACGAAAAATACATACCATACTGCATTGAGCCATCACTTGGAGCTGATAGGGTAACGCTTGCGTTTTTGTGTAATGCTTATGATGAGGAAGAAGTAGGAGAAGGAGATGTACGAACTGTACTTAGATTACACCCATTTCTTTCACCTATTAAGATGGGCGTGTTTCCATTATCTAAGAAGTTAGAAGATGGGACAAAAATTGTATTTGAAAAAATGAGCGCACTGTATAATGTAGAATATGACGATTCAGGAAGTATAGGTAAAAGGTATAGAAGACAAGATGAAATAGGAACGCCTTTCTGTATTACCTATGACTTTGAGTCTGAAAATGACAAATGCGTAACAGTTAGGCACAGAGACAGCATGCTACAAGAAAGAGTGAAAATAGAAGAACTAGAAGCTTACTTTAAGGAAAGACTTGATTTTTAATTTTTTTAAATATACTTGCAAAAAAATTGGTAATAATATAAAATATTGATATACATGAGTATTTTAAAATTATATTTGCAAATAAAGTTTAATTTTGTTGTTGAAAGGAGAGTATTATGGTAAGGATAGCTATTAATGGATTTGGTAGAATAGGGAGAAATGCTTTTAAAATTGCAATGAAAAGAGGACTTGACATTGTAGCCATTAATGACTTGACCGATGCAACTACATTAGCATATTTGCTTAAATATGATAGTAGTTATGGAATATTTAATGGAATTGTGGAAGCTAAGGGAGAAGCATTAATAGTAAATGGTAGAGAAGTGAAAGTATTATCTATTAAAAACCCAGCTGAGCTACCTTGGAGCGATTTAGACATAGACATAGTCATAGAAGCTACCGGGGAATATAAAAGCAGAAAGAAAGCGGGGTTACACTTACTAGCAGGGGCAAAACAAGTCATAATATCAGCTGATACTACAGAAAAGGATATAAAGTCTATAGTTATGGGAGTTAATGAAGAAAGTTATGACCCAGATAAGGATAACATAATAGATAATGCTTCTTGCACTGCTAATTGTTTAGTTCCAATTATAAAAGTACTAAACGATAGTTTTGACATAAAAAGAGGTGTCGTTACAACAATACACTCGTATACTAATGACCAAAAGTTACTTGACCATCAACATAAAGACTTGAGGAAAGCAAGGTCAGCAACAGAATCTATAATACCCACAACAACAGGAGCGGCTGATGCCGTTGGTAAGATTATTCCGTCGATGAAGGGAAAACTAAAAGGTATAGCACTCAGAGTTCCTACACCTAATGTATCAGTAGTCGATTTAACGGTAGAATTTAATAGAAATGTTACGGTAGAAGAAGTAAATAAGATACTAAAACAATCAGCAGATGATAAAATACTTGGGTATACAGACGAACCACTTGTTTCGATTGACTTCAAAAAGGATTCTAGGTCAGCCATAGTAGACGGACTATCGACATTAGTTATAGATAGAAATATGGTGAAAATAATAGCATGGTATGACAATGAATGGGGATATGCAAACAGAATAGTCGACATCACAGAATATGTATCAGCAAAGTTTAAAATGTAAAATGTGGGTAGTGGATAGTTAGTTGTGTGGTAAAAGCTTGTAGATTGTTCCCCTCTCGCCTTGTTGTAGGGAGAGGGTAGTTTTTTACATAAGGATGGTGATGTTCTTGAATACTATAGTAGGTAAAAAGTACAAACACTTCAAAGGTACGGAATACATAATACTAAATATTGTGAAACACTCAGAAACACTTGAAAATATGGTAGTTTACCAAGATTTAAGTGATAAAAATAAAATTTGGGTAAGACCTTATGATATGTTTGTGGATTATAAAGATGTGAATGGGGAAATGATAAAGAGATTTGAGGAATGTATCTAGGATAGAGAGGGATAAACTTCATGGATAAAATATATATAGACATTATCAGTTGGTCAGGTACTATATTATCAATATTAGGACAAGTGTTGATAAATAGAAAACAGGTGAGTGCGTATTATTACTGGATTATAGGTTGTTTGTTGTGGGGGATAATTGGAATTGTAACAAAAAATTATGCATTGCTCACAATGTATGTAATATATCTAGGATTAGATGTAGAAGGTTTATATCACTGGAAAAAGTTAGCAAAGAAAATTAGAAGGAGGAAGGTTAAACATGCCAAAGATAACTTAAATTAAACGAATATATTTATAGATCACAGAGTAATAAATGGTTTATATGGATGGGAAAATGTTGATAATGTTAAACATTATACAACATATGATAGATGATAGACAAAAATAGATAGTGTCAAAAGTTTTATGAAAAAATGAAAACCTCAAATTTGTCATTGCGAGAGGTTCTTTCGACGAAGCAATCTCGTTTTTGAAAGATGAGATTGCTTCGTACACCCTCCTAGAGGACTCCTATGGCTAGGTTGCACAATACACAAACCAAGTCTTAGGATGTCGCAATGACAGGGAGGGGGAAGATAATACTAATAAAATATATTGAATATAAAGGGATAGTGTAGTATTTAGTACTATAAATATTTTACACTACCCAAAAATACAAGGGGGATTAATTATGGCAAAAATGACTATAGATGATTTAGATGTGAGAGGAAAGAAAGTATTACTTAGATGTGACTTTAATGTACCTATGAAAGACGGTATTATAAAAGATGAAAATCGTATTGTGGAGTCATTACCAACGATTAAGAAGTTAACGAGTGATGGTGGACAAGTTATAGTCTGTTCACATTTAGGTAAGGCAAAGGGACCATCACCAGAGTTTTCATTAGAACCAGTTGCAAAAAGACTTTCAGAACTTCTAGGAAAGGAAGTAAAATTTGCAGATGATGATAATGTAGTAGGTGAAAATACTAAGAGAATAGTTGCAGAAATGAAAGATGGGGACTTAGTTTTACTTCAAAATACAAGGTTTAGAAAAGAAGAAGAAAAGAATGAAGATATTTTTAGTGAAGAATTAGCTAGCTTAGCTGAAATGTATGTAAATGATGCATTTGGCAGTGCACACAGAGCGCACTGCTCGACAGCAGGGGTTACTAAATATATAAAAGAAACCGCAGTAGGATATTTAATTGGAAAAGAATTGAAATATCTTGGAGATGCTATAAACAACCCAGCTAGACCATTTGTAGCTATACTTGGTGGAGCAAAGGTTGCTGACAAGATAAAAGTTATCGAAAACTTGCTAACAAAGGTAGACAAACTTATAATAGGTGGAGGTATGGCGTATACTTTCGATAAGGCTAAGGGTTATGAGATAGGCAAGTCGTTACTTGACGCTGAAAGTATAGATTTTGCTAAGAAGATGATTGATTTGGCAAAAGAAAAAGGTGTAGAGTTACTATTACCAGTGGACGCCACAGTTGCGAAAGAATTTAGCAATGATGCGATATTTATGGTAGTAAATGAAGATGAAATCCCAGTGGATTACATGGCACTTGACATAGGAACAGACACAATCGAATTATACAAAAAGGCTCTAAAAGACGCAAAAACAGTAGTATGGAACGGACCTATGGGTGTGTTCGAGTTTGAAAACTTCGCAAAAGGTACATTAGAAATAACTAAAACATTAGCCGGTCTTGATGCCACAACAATTATTGGTGGTGGAGACTCAGCAGCAGCCGTAATTCAACTAGGGTTTGGAGATAAGATGACTCACATATCAACAGGTGGAGGAGCTTCACTTGAATTCTTAGAAGGCGGAGAATTACCAGGGATAGCAGCTATAAGGGATAAATAAAAAAATAACTTGCCAAAATTTATACTATAGTATAAAATAGTAAGAATACAACATAATAAATCAAATGAAAAAGGGGAGAATTATAATGATTAAAGTAGGTATTAATGGATTCGGAAGAATTGGAAGATTGGTTTTAAGAGCAGCACTTGAGCAAGCGCATCCAGGGATGCAAGTAGTTGCAATAAATGACCCATTTATAGATCTTGAGTATATGAAATATATGCTTACGTATGATTCAATACACGGAAAGTTTACAGGAAGCATAGAAGTAAAGGATGGAAAGTTGGTTGTAAACGGTAATGAGATAACTGTTTATGGAGCAAAAGACCCAGCTGAGATACCTTGGAGTGAATCAGGCGCAGAATATATAGTAGAATCAACAGGAGTATTTACAACTTTAGAAAAATGTGATGCACACTTTAAAGGTGGAGCTAAAAAAGTTATAATATCAGCTCCATCAGCAGATGCACCTATGTTTGTTATGGGGGTAAACCATAAGGAATATACAAAAGATATGAATGTTGTATCTAATGCATCATGTACAACAAACTGTCTAGCACCACTTGTAAAAGTAGTACATGATAATTTCGGTTTATTAGAAGGACTTATGACTACAGTTCACTCAACTACTGCAACTCAAAAAACAGTGGACGGACCTTCAAGTAAAGACTGGAGAGGTGGTAGAGCAGCATCGAACAACATAATACCATCATCAACGGGTGCTGCAAAAGCGGTTACTAAAGTTATACCAGAACTTAAAGGAAAACTAACAGGTATGGCGTTTAGAGTACCTACTTTAGATGCATCAGTAGTGGATTTAACATGTAGACTAGAAAAAGCAGCAACATATGAGCAAATAGTAGAAGCTATGAAACAAGCAGCTAAGGGAGAATTAAAAGGAATACTTGAAGTTACAGAAGACCAAGTAGTTTCTTCAGACATAATTCACAATCCAAATACATCAATATTCGATGTTAAAGCAGGTATATCACTAAACGATAATTTTGTAAAATTAATAGCTTGGTATGATAATGAATGGGGATATTCAAATAAAGTATTAGACTTGATTCATCATATGGCAGCAGTAGATAACAGATAGGTGAAGTATTGCAAATGAGTAGTCAAATAGCATACAAAAAAATGTAATTTTAAATTACATTTTTTTGTATGCTATTTGACTTTAAATTATAAATTTAGTAGTTTATAATTTAATTTGTTAATATCCAAAGTAATAAGGTAATCTATTGTAATATGGGCGAATACCATAACCGCCATAACCTAAACCATGATAACCTCCGTAGCCTATGCCACGATGACCGCAACCATAACCACCATAACCACAACCACTGTAACCACCATAACCACCGTAACCACCATAACCACCGTAACCACCGTAACCACAACCTCTGCAAGACATATTAACACCTCCTTATAAAGATAATAGGCAAACTAGATTTATAAATATCCATTTAATAATCAAAATATAAAAGTAATTATATTTTTAATTTGAAGGATAATCTGATTACCTTTATTATATAATATGTTTTAGTAAGAAAAAAGGTACATGCATATGTTTAGATATAGTATCACTTATAATATGAAACACATAAAAACTTCAACCCCACTACCTATTAAAAGGAGGTAGGTTGATATGGCACTAAAACACCTTGAAAAATCTTATATGGGAATACCTGTGTTTTTGGTTCCTCCCCTGCTAAGGGGAGGTTAGGTGGGGTTACATTGTTTTAATACCAACTCTACCACCCTCTAACTCTCCTTTAGCAGGGGGAGAACATAAAACTAATATCAACAAATACAAGTAATATTCAAGTATTTTCCAAAAAACAGTTGACAACAAGTCCTTTTATATGGTAAAATACTCACGTTAACATCATACACATGTTTTGATATTTTGAGAGGGTGCCAAGAATTGGTTTCTCAAAGTGATGAAAGACATGGAAGAATTTAAAAAAACCAGGAGGCTATTTACATGTCAGTAATTTCAATGAAGAGTTTATTAGAAGCGGGTGTTCATTTTGGACATCAAACAAGAAGATGGAACCCTAAGATGGCTGAGTACATCTTTACATCAAGAAACGGTATTTATATTATCGATTTACAAAAATCATCAAAAAAGATTGATAATGCGTATGCTTTTATCAAAAAAACAGTAGAAAAGGGTGGAACAGTTCTTTTTATAGGAACTAAAAAACAAGCTCAAGATGCTGTAAAAGAAGCAGCAGAAAGATCAGATATGTTCCATGTAACAAACAGATGGTTAGGCGGAATGCTTACTAACTTTAAAACAATAAAGACAAGAATTAAAAAGTTGAAAGACCTTGAAAAAATGGAAGCAGACGGAACATTTGATGTTCTTCCAAAAAAAGAAGTTATAAAACTTAAAAAAGAAATGGCACTATTAGAAAAAAACATAGGTGGAATAAAAGAAATGAAAAAACTACCTAGCGTGTTATTTATAGTAGATCCTAAAAAAGAAAGAACTGCAATACTTGAAGCAAGAGCACTTGATATACCTACAGTAGGTATCGTTGATACAAACTGTGACCCAGATGATGTTGACTATGTAATACCAGGAAATGATGATGCTATAAGAGCAGTTAAGCTTATTGTTGATAAAATGGCATCAGCTGCAATAGAAGGTAGAATGATGTGTAAAGATGCAGAGAATGATAATGGCGAAAATGCAGAAGAAGAGTTTGCATTTAACGAAGAATTAGAAGAATCAGTAAAATAATTAATTGAATATTGATATTAAAATATAACATAAAACTTGTATGGATGGATTACATTCTAAGACTTGACTTCCGATAATAAATTCTAGTCGCAAGGGTAATCGATGGGAGATAATCTGTTCGTACATTTTTATTATACAGGAGGGGTAATAATGGAAGTTTCAACAAACGAGATAAAAGAACTTAGAGAAAGAACAAGCGCAGGTATGATGGACTGCAAGAAAGCTCTAATGGAAAATAATTCAGACATGGAAAAAGCAATAGAATGGTTAAGAGAAAAAGGATTATCTAAAGCAGCTAAAAAAGCAGGACGTATAGCAGCAGAAGGTATGGTAGAAGTTTCTATAACTGACGGAATTGCAGCAATGGTTGAAGTAAATAGTGAAACAGATTTTGTTTCTAAAAACGAAAACTTTAGAACTTATGTAAAAGATGTAGCTGAACAAGTTGCAAAAACACAAGTAAATGATACAGAAGATTTATTAAATCAAAAATGGTTAAAGGATCAAAACAAAACAGTTAAAGATGTATTAACAGAAAAAATATCTACAATAGGTGAAAACCTAAGTATTAGAAGATTTGTAAAATTAAATACTACTGATGGAGTAGTTGTTCCATATATACATGGTGGAGGAAAAATTGGTGTTTTTGTAAAACTTAACACTACTAATAACTCTGATGCAGTAATAGAAGCAGGAAAAAATATAGCAATGCAAGTAGCAGCTATAAACCCTTTATACCTATCTTCTGGTGAAATACCAGCTGATTATGTAGAAAGCGAAAAAGCAATCCTTAGAGAACAAGCTTTAAGCGAAGGAAAACCAGCTGAAATAGTTGAAAAAATGATAGCAGGAAGATTAAACAAACAATTACAAGAAGTTTGCCTTCTTGAGCAAAATTATGTAAAAGATCCAGAAGTAACAATAACAAAATACTTAGAATCAGTATCAAAACAAGTAGGTACAGAAGTAAAAGTTGTATCATTTGTTAGATTTGAAACTGGTGAAGGTATACAAAAGAAAGAAGAAAACTTTGCAGATGAAGTAGCTGCTCAAGTAGAAAGTATGAAGAAATAAATATATAAGATATCAAATATCGTTAAACATGGTAAAAACCAGGGATATATTATCCCTGGTTTTTTTGTGTAGTAATTTAAAATAGAAAAAAAAGTAAGAGAAACTTAATTTGACATTTTCATGGGAATTACTAATATACAATATAAAAGTATATTAGTAATTTTATATAAATAAGGAAGGAGGTAAAGGTGATAAAGCTTTAAATAAGTATATGTAAATATTAATTAAATCTAAAGATTAAAATAACTTTTAGGGGGTTTGTAAATGATTAATAACAAAGGAAAAAATTATTAGTATTTTTACTAACAATAGCATTTATAATTACAAGTGTATCAGTGACATCAATGGCAGAAACTCTATTTCATGATATGGAGGGTAATCCATATCATGAAATAGCACAAAAATGGATAGATAAAGCATACATAGAAGGCTATGAAGATGGCACATTTAGACCAAGTAATCCTATAACTAGAGCAGAGTTTATGGCATTAGTTAATAGAGCATTAGATTTAAAAGAAATTGAGAATGCAAGCTTTACGGATGTATTAATAAATGATTGGTTTTATGAAGAAGTTTTAAAAGCAGTAAAAAAAGGATATATGAAAGGATCAGAAAATAGAATGTTTCCTGCAAACAATATAAGCAGACAAGAATTTGCAGTTGTTGTATCAAGACTAGGAAGTCTCGACGAAAATGTGGATGAAACAGTTTTAAGCACGCTTACAGACGAGAACCAAATTCCTGACTGGAGCAAAGGTGCCGTATGTGCGACATTGAAAGCTAAGTTTTTTGAAGGTTTTGTAATAGACGAGTTCAATCCTACAGAAGTTGTTAGTAGGATGGAAGTTGTAGTCGTACTAGATAGACTAATTGATAGTTTGTTAGTTACAATTCAAGAAGAACAAATACCACAAGCTCCTATTGTTACTAAGAAACATAGTGGCAGCGGTGGTTCTACACGTAGAAGTACACAAGTAAGTGATGTGACTGTTACAAGTGCAAATATTGTTACAGTGATATCATCAACAGATGGATTTATAAAAGAGAACTTTGGATTTGAACCTAGTGTTTCTATTGAGAGTGTTGTATATATTAATGGCATATACACATTAACGCTGACTAACCCAGATTAACTGTAAATACATCATATAAGTTAACAATTTCAAAAAATAAATATACAACATATTCTAAAGATAATGTAGGATATAGTGATATGAATTTAGAAGCAGAGAACTTCAATACAAATAAAGCAGCAGATTATGTAGGAATCAATGTAGGTTGGAATATTGGAACAACAAATTTAAATAATGTAGCATCAATGAAGTAGAATTATTTGATGCCGATGGTAATTCATTAGTAAAAAATGCAGGGAACATGGTATTGTTAAAGACAGTAACAGGTGGAAAATTTAGTACACCATTCTTTATAGAAGAAGGAACTTATATAGCTGATGAAGATAATTATTGGAAATTTGGGACATGGTCACCAGTAATAGGTGTAGAGCCAGCAAAAGCAGAAATAACAATTACAGATGTATATGGAGAAGAATATACAGTTGAAAATACAAATCTAACAGCAGAATCAGACAAGGATTGGGTAGATTTGTTTGATCTAATAGGTATTCCAGTATAAGATGTAATTTAGTAGATATATGCAAGAGTTTATTAATATAATACTAACAAAAAAGCAGAGATATAAATTATATTTCTGTTTTTTGTTAGTATTATACTTTAAAATGGTATAAAAAGTAAAATTACTTGGTTAGACATTTTTTTGTAAAACATTAATATACAATATTAAAATGAAACAAATTTATATATTAAAAGAAAGAGGTAAAGTATTAATTTAAAAACAAATAAGTAACCATTAATTAAATCTAAACATTAAAAATAACCTTTAGGAGGATTGAAATGATTAAAAACAAAAGGCAAAAGTTGTTAGCATTTTTACTAACAATAGTATTTGTAATTACTAGTGTAATACCAATACCTATAATGGCAGCAACTAGATTTTCTGATCTTGATGGAAATCCATATAAGGTAGTAGCTGAAGAATGGATAGACAAAGGATATATAAAAGGGTATCCAGATAACACTTTTAAACCCAACAACTCTATAACAAGAGCAGAATTTATGAGTTTGGTAAATAAAGCAATGGGATTAGATGGTATTAAGGAAATAAGTTTTTCAGATGTTTTAGAGGAAAATTGGTTTTATAAAGATGTACAAAAAGCTTACAATCATGGATATATGAATGGTACAGATAACATGATACTTCCTGATAAATACATAAGCCGACAGGAGTTTGCTGTTGTGCTTGCTAGACTCGGAATATTAGATACAACAGAAGATAATGTAATATTAAATGAATTAATAGATATAGAACAAATTTCAACATGGAGTAGAGGGGCAATCAGTGCTACCCTAAGACAAAATCTTTTTGAAGGATTTGTTAAAGATGAATTTAAGGCAACAGAAAATGTTAGCCGTATAGAAGTGGTAGTGGTACTTAATAAACTTATTGAAAGTTTATTAGTAAAGATTGATGATGAAGAAGTAGCACAAGGTCCAATCACTGTTACTAAAAAGTCTAGTAGTAGCAGCCACAGAAGAAATTCTAATATCCAAGTAACTAATATTGCAGTAACAAATAGTGCATCAACAGTTTTTGTAAGTGGCACATCCCAAATGAGTGCAGCAGTTGCACCAACAAATGCAACAAACAAAGATGTAACATGGAGTGTTGTGACTCTAAATAATGGGACTGCAACAATAGATGTAAATGGATTATTGACAGCAACAGGAGTAGGTACAGTAACGGTAAAAGCGACAAATACTGCTTCTGGAGTTACGGGAACAACAGTAGTTACTATAATTCAAAAAAGTAGTGAAAAAGCTATTACATCATTTGGTATTAAAACACCAGCTGCAGTAGGAGTAATAAATGAGACAGAAAAAACAATAAGAGTAGTGGTTCCAAGAGGAACTAATTCAAGTGAGCTAGTAGCAACATTTACGAGTTCAGCAGCATCAACTGTTGCTATAGGAGAAACTTCGCAAGTTAGTGAAACAACAGTAAACAATTTTAAAGATCCAGTAGATTATATAGTAACCGCTCAGGATTACACAACACAAAAATACACAGTAACTGTAATAGTATCTTCTGCAAATACTGGTATAATAGATTGGGCTATAAATAAAGCTAACGAAGTAAAAAAAGATATTTTGATAAGTGTAGATGGTAAAGATGTTTTAACAACTAGAAAATGGGTAACACAAGAAGTTAATGATGCATTAGAATTAGCAATAAGTGAAGCATTAGCTACTAAATCTACAGTAGAAAACGATGAAGAAGTATGGGCTGTAATGAGAAAGTTAGGTGAATCAAGAGAAATATATGTAAGGCATATAAATATAGGAAAAAAAGCTGATAAATCATGGCTAATTAAAGCTATTGCTGCTGCTACTGTTATATTTACAGAAGAAGCAAGAAGAGTCTTAGATGCCAGTAATGATAAGACAGCATTAAATGGGGCATGGGTAGCATATGATGAAGAAGTAAAAGAATATGCGCAAGCAATTGAAGTAGCAGAAGGAATAAATAATAACGAGTCAGTAAATCAAAATACAGTATATAAGGCAATTGGTGATTTAGTACGGGCAACAAATAGGTTAGGGTATGCTAAAGGTTTATTTGACACTACATTAGATACATTGGATACAGCTAGAACAAATATCGAAACAGTTATAGCTAATGCAACAACTTTAAAAACGGATGAAGTAGCAAAAGTTGGTGGAGTAGATAAAAAAGAACAAAGGGATTTAGCTGGTGCATGGGAAATATATAATCCATTAGTATCTGAATATGTAATAGCATTAGATAAAGCAATAAAAGATTATACACCAGAAAAAAAAGCAGAACAAATAAATGAGATAAGAGTAGAGTTAGAATCAGCAATGTCAACATTAAATACAGCTAAAGGTATATATGATCAAGCAGTAGAAACATTAAAATCAGCAAGAGAAAATCTTGAAAATGTTATTGACAATGCATCAACAGCACAAAAAGCTGCTGCAAATATAATTGAGATGTAAGCGCTTATGATAGAGTTGCTTTAGATAGAGCATGGGAAATATATGCTGCCGAAGTAGAAGATTATAAGTTAGCAATAAAAGAAGCAAATGATTCTGAAAAACAAAATGTAGTAGCAGTGGAATTAGATAAAGTAGGAATAAAATTAGGATTAGCAACAACAAAGTTTGAAAAGGCTACAACTGATTTTAATACAGCTGTAGGAATATTAAATGACGTAAGAACGAGTCTTTTAGGTAATATTAAAACTGCAGAAGAACTACATGGAGGGCAAGATGCTATAATTAAGGCAGCAAATACTTCAAATAACAAAATGGCTTTAGCTGCAGAAATTAATTATAAAAATGCAATAGATGAAGCAATAGCAGCTAATACAGAAATAGTAAAAGTAGGGGTTTTAAACGCAGCAAAAGCGGATCTGAAAATAGCTACAGATACATTTGAAAGCCGTATACATTAGTATTAGAATATTAATCTCTCAGGGTCAATTCCCCGCAGCTCTGCTGCGTGCTAAATTTGTCATTGCGAGGAACGAAGCAATCCCGTTCTTTAAAAGACAAAAGAGAGATTGCTTCGTTCCTCGCAATGACAACATGATACCCCGTCAGCTTGTTGCGGGGAGGTTCATTAAATGATAATAAAAACTTTCAAATTACAAGCAAAACAGACAAAGGCCTATCTTTAAGGAGATAGGCCTTTGTTTTTCCATTTGATTACCAAATACAGCCTAATATTACATTAATCTACACTTTTTCTGTAGGAAGCATTGACATATATGACATAAAGTGGTAAAATATAATAAATTAGAAGAGAAGGCAACATAAACCTCTCTTCCCCCTCAACTGATTAGCTAAGGGTCTTCTCTAAACAAGAGGCAAGCAATCAGGAAGAGGGGATTTTTATGAAAAAGCTATTGATAATAACATCAATCTTAGTAATAGCAATAACAATCTTAACAACAAAAGCATTAGCAGAAGAAATAATAAGTACAAGCATAGATCAAGAAAACGGAATAGTAACAGTAAAATACAGTGAAGAAATAAGCGCAAGCATGAAAGTAATAATAGAAAAAGACGGAAGCAAATATATGTATGACATGATGAAAATTGAAGAAAGATATCCATTACAATTAGGAAACGGAAATTACTCATTAAAAATTTTTCAAGCAGTATTTGGGACAAACTACACTAAAGTATATGAAACTTCTTTAGAGCTAAAAATGGTAATTACAGAAAAAGTTTTCTTAACATCAAACAAAATAATCAACTGGAAAGTAGAAGATAAAGTAGTAATAGTAGCAAGTGAATTAACAAAAGGAATGACAACAGAAAAAGAAAAAGTAAATGCAATATACAAATATGTAGTTGAAAATTATAAATATGATTATAATAAAATCGAAACTTTAAGTACAAACTACATACCAGATGTAAACAAAGTTGAAGCGGAAAAGAAAGGTATATGCTATGACTACTCAGTAATACTTGCATCAATGTTAAGAAGTCAAGGAATAGAAAGTAAAGTAATAAAAGGATACAGCACATTAACAGGTGATACATATCATGCTTGGAATCAAATATATCTAGAAGATGAAAAAAGATGGATTACAGTAGATGCAACAGCTGATTCAATATATAAGCAAAATAATATGAAATATTCAATGGAAAAAGCTCAAAAAGAGTACACACAAATAAAAGAATTCTAAAATGAACTAGGAGAATTGGGAAACCAATAATAGCGCATTAGCGCTTATTTTTATGTTAATACTGGAGTATTCTTGTTGTCATATTTTATGAGGTATGGTATAATTTGAAATAGAAAACATATTTGCATTGGAGGAATATTTGAAAAATGAATAAAAACTGGAGAAAGAATGTAATACTATTTTTGACTAGCCAGACTATATCACTATTTGGATCATCTTTGGTTCAGTATGCGATTATGTGGTATATTACACTAGAAACACAGTCTGGTGTAATGATGACTATATCGGCTATTTGTGGTTTTTTGCCAATGTTTTTTATTTCTCCGTTTGCAGGGGTATGGGCTGATCGCTATAATCGAAAAATGCTCATTATTATGTCTGATACTATGATAGCAGCAGCAACGCTTATTTTAGCTATACTATTTCTAATGGGATATGATCCTCTTTGGCTACTCTTTTTGATATCTGCTATACGAGCACTTGGAGGAGGAATTCAGATGCCAGCAGTAGGGGCATTTCTTCCGCAGATTGTACCCGAGGACAAACTTACTAAAGTGAGCGGAATAAATGGAAGTGTACAAGCACTAATTATGTTAGTATCACCTATGCTTAGTGGTGCATTACTTACTATTGCTACGATTGAGACAATATTTTTCATAGATGTAGTTACAGCAGTAATAGGGGTTTTAACATTACTTTTCTTTTTGAAAGTGCCAGTACATGCAAAAGCATTGAAAAAGCAAGAAACGAGTTACTTTAGTGATATGCGTATGGGACTAGAATATATCAAAAATCATAGCTATGTTAAAAAGTTTTTCTTATTCTGCGCGTTTTTCTTTTTCCTAATTACACCTGTTGCATTCTTGACACCGTTACAGGTGACACGTAGTTTTGGCAACGATGTTTGGCGTCTTACGGCAATTGAAGTCGCATTTTCAATTGGGATGATGATGGGTGGTATCGTCATGGCTTCATGGGGAGGTTTCAAAAACAAGATTCATACTATGACCCTGTCGTGCCTAGCTATAGGAGTATGTACAGTTGCATTTGGATTGATTTCTAATTTTTGGTTATATGCCATCATCATGGGTGTATCAGGGCTTACCATACCTCTTTTTAATACACCATCAACTGTTTTGCTACAGGAAAAAGTCGAGCCTGATTTTCTGGGTAGAGTATTTGGTGTTATGGGTATGATATCAAGTTCTATTATGCCATTAGGGATGATTATATTTGGACCTTTGGCTGATATTGTAAAAATAGAATGGCTACTAATAGGAACAGGTGTTCTACTATTTATTCAAGGGTTTTTCTTAATAGGTGACAAAGTTCTAGTAGAGGCTGGAGAGCCAGTAACAAAGCCTGAATTATAATTTTAAATATTATTATAGAAATTGGTACTAAAAAACCAATAGATGAAGCTCGACATTTAATCTCCTTGGGTTTAATTCCCCGTCGGCTTGCCGCGTTCTTGTCATTGCGAGGAGGTTCTTTCGACGAAGCAATCTCGTTTTTGAAAGATGAGATTGCTTCGCAAAAAACGCTCGCAATGACAACATGATACCCCGTCGGCTTGCCACGGGGAGATTCATTAAATAACAACTGAGCAATTAAAAAACATAATGAAAGAGGTACTTAAATGATAAAAGGAAATTTTAGCGATTATAAACTAAGTAGTGAATTATTAAAGGCAATTAGCATGTTGAATTTTAAAAGTCCAACAAAAGTCCAAGGACAGGTTATACCAGTAGTACTAGAACGAAAGGATATAATTGTAAAGTCACAAACTGGAAGCGGAAAGACTGCGGCATTTGCGATACCTATTTGTGAGCTACTAGATTGGGATGATAACAGTCCTCAAGCATTGGTTATAACGCCAACAAGGGAACTTGCTATCCAAGTTAAAGAGGATATTTTTAATATTGGTAGATTTAGAAGGATCAAAGTATGTGCGATATATGGAAAGTCTCCAATCTATAACCAAGAAAGGGAGCTTAGGCAAAAAACACATGTAGTGGTGGGCACGCCTGGGCGTATCATTGACCTTATTGAGAGAGGGACATTTGACACATCAAATATAAAATATCTAGTGATAGATGAGGCAGACGAAATGCTAAATATGGGATTTATAAGAGACATAGAAACAATAATATCTAACTTGCCAAATGAACGTGTAACGATGCTACTATCAGCTACAATGCCTACGGATATAGAAGATTTAGCTAATGAATATATGAAAGAGCCTATCTATGTTGAAATAGAAGATGAAAATAAAGCATCAGACAGGATAATTCAAGAAAGATATAATGTGGATGAAATAGATAAAAAGAAACTCCTAATAGATATAACGATAGTAGAAAACCCAGATAGTTGTCTCATATTTTGCAATACACAGCTAATGGTAGATGATGTCTATAGTAATCTCAGAAATATGAGATATACATGTGAAAAAATTCATGGCGGGATGGAACAACGTGATAGACTAAAAGTAATGAATAGTTTTAAGAAAGGCAATTTTAGATACCTAGTTGCAACAGATGTTGCATCTAGAGGGATAGACATAGAAGATATCTCACTTGTCATCAATTACGATGTACCACAAGACTGTGAAAACTATGTTCATAGGATAGGTAGAACAGGACGCGCAAACAAGGCGGGCAGGGCAATCACTTTTGTAACACAAAGAGAAGAAAAGTATTTAGATGATATACATGAATATATAGGGAAAGAGATTCCCTTGAAGGTAAGACCGAAAAGCGAAGCAGTGGATAATGTTAAACATGAGTTTACTCAGAAAATAAATACTACACCTGAAATTAAAGAAGCAAAAGATGCGGGACTAAGCAAAGAAATTATGAAACTACATATTAATGCTGGTAAGAAGACAAAGATGAGACCAGTAGATATAGTAGGTACGCTTTGCAACATAGAAGGGATAACAGCGGAAGATATAGGGGTCATAAATATAGTTGATATATCAACATTTGTAGAAATATTTAACAATAAAGGTGAGCTGGCACTCAGGGTATTACAAGAAACACCAATTAAAGGAAGACTTCGTAAAGTAAATAAAGCTGATAAATAATAAGTACATGTTGTAACGCTTATCCCAATTAAGCATATAATTATATTAGGATTTTAAATCCAAATCTAATTATATGTGAAAGGAGATATAAATATGTCAAAGATAGATAATGAGTTTTGCTGCGATGTTAAACTAGCAGAGCAACTATGCGATATAATAGGTGAAACAGTAACGATATTTACAGAATCAGGAGGGCAATCAGGATGTGGGTTTACAGGAACACTATTGAAAGTTAATCCTTGCTTCATCAGATTAATTGCATGCATCGGACCATCACCAGCATGCGCTTTAGGAAATGGCTGTTCAGGAAATAATGGATATCCAAATGCTTATGGAAGAGGTAGTGACTGTTGTCCACCTCCACAATCTTGCAATAACGCACTTATAACTTCAATTGGTGCTGTTGTAGACATACCAGTAGATAAGATAGTTGCGATAGTAAGAAATGCTATTTAATAGCTAAAAATAAAAACTTAAAATTATAGGGCTACTGAAAATACAGTAGTCCTTTTTTTGTGAATTATAATGTTGTTTCGTGGGATTAAATATGATATAATATTTTAAAATGGAAAAACTTGTATCAAATGTGATGACGATATGGTGGTAAGGGTGGGAATGTTGGTAAATAGATGCGAGGTGATAAAAAAATAAAACTGTTGATGCAGATAAATATGAGAGTAATAGGTTATTACCTAAAATTGAATGTAATGTTTACTTTGATTGGATTGTAAAGTTAAATTTAACCTAAAGGGGAGAATAATAATGGACATAAATAAATATTTAAAGTTTGCAGAATCATTAAAACTGGTAAGAAATGAGTCTATTGAAGATGATAATTCAGATAATATTATTGACAAAATATATACTGATTTATTGCCTAGCAATGGAGTGCTAAGTAAAATCAATCTTCCTAGAACTACTATATTAGTAGGAAGGAAAGGTACTGGAAAATCAACAATTTTTCAAAAATCTATGAAAGACATTGATAAAGATAAAAAGATAATCTGCCTATATGTAGATGTAAAAACATTATATGATAATTCAACACCAACTATTACAGTAAATACTGATACAACAGTACAATCAGAAGAACTAATAAAATATTTCATATATAAAAGTTTTTTAAATCAAATAATTATGGAAATTAAGGATAAGTTAACATTTAAATTAGATAAAAGTTTTATTAGTACAATATTAGGATTAGATGAAGAAAAATTCATTGAAATAGAAAGAGAGCTAAATAATATACAAAATTCAATAAAAGAAGTATTTAAAAAAATAGATGTATCGTTAGTAACTAAAATTGATAATACAATAGAAAATAGTAATGAAAATAAGTTGAAAGCAGAGATTGAGATTTCTAAAGCGCCTAAAGTTAATATATCTAGAGATGATGGATTGAAAAAATCTATAAAACAAGAATTTGACAATACTTTTATAACATATTTAGATATTAAAAAGTGTTTAATAGAAAACTTATTAAAAATAAAATCAATATTAAACTTGAAATACTTATATATATATCTGGATGATTACTCAGAAATTGATGAGGAAGCACAGAAACTTTTTATGGATTGGTTTATTGCACCTCTAAATAATTTGGCTGACAATTTTATAAAGTTTAAAATTGCTACTTATCCCAAAAGATTTTATTATGGGAAGTTGGATAATCAAAAATTTGATGAAATATCTTTAGATTTTTTCGATGCTTTTTATACATATAAGAATATTACAAAAATGGAAGAATTGGCACTAAATTATACTAAAAGGTTGATTAACAATAGAAGTAATATATACTTAAAAGACGAAGAATTTACTAATTATTTTGATATAAAAGAAGATGAAATGTATGAGTTGCTATTTGATTTATCTATGAATATACCAAGAAAAATGGGATACATTTTGTCATATTGTTATGACTCAAACTTAATTCATGGAAATAAAATTACTAAGGCAGCATTAGGAAATGCGGCAGTAAGATATTACGACGAAGTTATAAAAAAATATTTTGAAGCTAATGCCTATATTTTAAGACCATTTAATGATAGGGTTTCTATAGAAAACCAAAAGGATCTAATAAATAAAATAATGGAACAGCAAATTAATAATAAGTCAAGTATTGGAAAATCAAATGCTAAACTATTTAAAGTAGAAGGACAGCCAACAAGCCACTTTGTTATAATTAATGAGTTATGTGATTTGTTAGATAATCTAGAATTAAATGGATATATATCAACTTATAATAAAGTAAATGATAAAAATAACATACCATCTACATTGTTTTCTATAGATTATGGATTATGTAGAAAATGTAATTTAAATTATGGAAGACCGAAGGACTCTGAATTTAGGAAATATTATAATGATTCAAGATTTAATTTTAATAACTTGGTACGAAATCACTTTAATGAGACACAGGTTTTGAAATGTGAAAAAGAGCACGAATTTCCATTTGAGATGTTAGAGCAATTTAAAAAATTTTCTGGTATGAATTGCCCGACATGTTTAGCTGAACAAAGACTATCTAAAATTAATGTTGTGGTCTCAAATAAGGAACTAATAGAGAAAATAAGAGAGTTAGAAAAAAAGACCACAGTTTTATCAGATGTAAATGAGTACAATTTATTAGATTATTTAAAATCTATATATCCAGAATCAAGATCTAGTACGGAAATAGCAGCTCAAATTGATTGTTCGTGGCAATTTGTAAATAAAAGAGCGGATAGGTTAATTGAAAAGGCATTGATGGAAATTGATCAAGAAAATAGCAAAAGGAAAAGATATTATAAAATAACGAGAAAAGCAAAGGAGTTAATATTTAAATAAGATAATTGTTTTTAATTATAAAACTAAAATTATGAAAGAAAGGTGATGAGGTCAGGCGTGAATTAATATGTACAACTTGTTATGTTGTTGATGGACATATCGACTCTCTGACTGTTAAAGAAAAAGCAGATTTTGATACGGTTACTATTGAAAATCCAGATAGTCATTTAATTGATGTTGTGGATGTTGAATAATAAAAATTACATAAGTAAAATAAAAACCCTATAACCTTGATTTAAAAGGAAAATAAGGTGTTTGTTTGAAAAGTACTTTAAAACAGATAAAAAGGGTCAGGTTTGATTTATTCACTTATTATGTTAAAATTTATTGAAATATTATAAAATATATGCTAAAATGTTTTCGAGGTGATAAATAAGCCAACAAAGCAAAGGATACATTATGAGACTGCATTGTACCATGTAAAAGCCAGAGGAAATAATGGTGAACAAGTGTCGATAAAATCAAAAAGATAATAGTCCAGGAAAATGATATCGTAGAAGAAATAACAGAGAAGATCAGAAGACAAGACTGTGGTTAGACTAGTGAAATTAGTTAGACAATCTAGAAAAGGAGAATTTTATGAGTGAAATTAAACTATCAGAGTATATCGATGAAAACGAAACAAAATGGAAATTGGAGTGCGAAGAAAAGCTTGCTAATGTGATCGATTTTTTAAACAAAGAACTAAACAAAAATTTGTATTCTGAATATAAGATGGAAGATGCGAAAGAACTTTTCAATTTTTTAAAGACATGGCTATTAGTATTTCACAAGGAAAAATTACTGAATGCTTTAAACTATTCAAATGTAGAGGTAGATATGTTTTATAAAGAAATGATAGGTGCTTTAATTTTAACTATAACAAGAGAAAAAAAGAATGTAGACAGGATTATTGATGCTCTTGTAAAGGGGAATGTGATTAAGTCTGTTCTTCAAGATAGTGATGGCGAAATTTTTATAGATGCGAATCAGTTAGGCATAATTTCATTTAGGAAGGCTTCAGATACTTTTGATAACGATAAAACGAACGAATTTTTGAAAAAAAATAACATCACTAGTGGGTGTCATGAAAGTGCATTGTTCTTAATAGAAAATTATAAAAATTTTACTGCAATAACAGCTATATGTGAAAAAAACATAGGTGAAAGGTATTATCATTCTTTTGGAATTGATGAAGCAGAAAATGTAGTGGATCTAACTGGAAATCTTGTCATTCCTCAAAAATTTTTTTACCAATTATATTCTGTAGAAGAGATACATGAAGTATCTTATAAGGAATATATGAAAACATGTGCAGATAGTGTAGAATATGATGAAAGTAAAACATTAATGCCATTGCTAAGAATGGCTGTATATGAACAATTGAAAAGTAATGAGAAACAACAAAGATTATAAAGGAGACAAAATGAACAATACTAATGGACATATTAAGCCAGATGTTTTAGTTACAGATTTTGATAGAACTTTGACTTATCTTTACAAGGACCCTAGTCTTTTGCCAGAGCTTGCCAATAAAATTCGTACATTTTATGGAGGAAATTTCTATATACCGGAAAACTATTTGGATAGTGAAACAGATGGCTATAAGGTGTGGTACAAGCTTCATGATATTGCTATTAGAGAACTTCCTCAAACCGTTGCAGTGGAAATAAATGAGCAAGCAGAAAATATTGTCGCAGATTTTGAGTTGCAAATAGTTAAAAGAGTTGGGTTATTCCACGACATTCCAAAAGTAATAAGGAATCTTCGATCAAATGGAATTAGGTTGGGTGTTGTTTCAAGTAATTCAACCCCTGTTGTCCAATTTGCCCTCGAAGAAGCTGAAATACTTAATGAGTTTGAGTATGTACGAGGTAGGCCATATCCATTTAATCCTAAACTTATTAAACCTAACCCATTTCCATTAAACAAGGCACTTACTGATTTGAAAGTTGATCCAGGTTTGTTTTGGTATGTTGGAGACGATATTGTGGATATGGTAGCGGCAACTGCTGCAAATGTTACTGCTGTTGGAGTATGTACTGGGCGGCACTCTGAATCAGAGCTTATTAAATCAGGAGCCAATTTAGTGTTTCAATCTTTTATAAATATTCCAGAATATTTTAAAGTTTAAATCAGGTTAATATATTGAACAAATGGAAACAAAATCAAGATTAAATAAGGAGGGAATAAAATGAAATATATATTTTTAGCAAGTATTGTAGCAGTCACATTGCTAGAGCTTATATTTATCATGCAGTTGCTGAAATCCAGATTGTTTAAAAAGAATAAGGAATATCACTTCTGTAATAAAAAAAAGAATATAGTGCATATCATTGCAGCAATTGGTGTTCTATGCGTATTGTATGGGTATTTTATCGAACCCTACTGGGTAGAGGTTAAGTATGTTACAATAAATACAAACAAGTTTGCGGATTTTGGCGTGCGTGTTGTTCAAATTTCAGATATACAAAGTGATACAGTAATTAGAAATGAGAAAAAGTTAGCTGAAATTATCAACCCTCTTAATCCAGATATAATTGTTTTTACTGGAGACACAATAAATGAGAGAAAAGCTTTAAAAAATTTTAAAAGCGCGTTGACTAACTTAGAAGCAAGACTAGGAAAGTTTGCTGTAACTGGAAATGTGGATTATATGTGGTTTAAGGATTTGGATTTGTTTTCAGGTACAGGGTTTTCTGATATTTCAAATAAGAAAGTGGTTCTTAAAAGCAGTTTTGATGAGGACTTTATGTTATATGGTATGGACTACAATGAAACTCCTTCAAATGGATTATTTGATAAAGATGCCAATAATAGATTATACAACATATTCTTATACCACACGCCTGATCTTATAGAGAATGTAAGTAAATACAATCTGGATTTATATCTAGCAGGGCATACGCATGGTGGGCAAGTAAGATTACCTTTTTATGGGGCCATGGAGACCTTTTCTGAGTTTGGCAAAAAGTATGAAATGGGCGAATATAAGGTAGGCAATACGACTTTATATGTAAATAGAGGTTATGGTCTAGAAGGCGGAATAATCCCAAGAGTAAGGTTCTTATGTAGACCAGAGATTACTGTGTTTGATATAATGCCAATTGGGGCAACAAGGCTAGGGACATACGCCAAGGACAACTTTAAACGGGATATAAATAATTATATCCAATTTGTAATGGTTGGGATAATTGTCCAATACATACCGATTCTAATTATACTAATAATAAGAGCTGCTATCAAAGGAAGTCTAAGCAAAAAGAAATCACTTATGATAGCTGTTGTATATTTTCTACCAGTATCTTATATATATTATAAAGCTTTTATGGATAATCCAAGACTTATTGTTTCGATTGTTATTGTATCCATTGGAATATACTTTTTATTCTCATTTGAGTTTAAAAAGAAAGTGCATCGTGAGTGAAAAGGTATGGTAGAAGGAAATAGAGTAAAGGTGTATGGGTTTGAAAGTTCAAATAACCAAATGAAAAAACCAATAAGATAAAACTTGATGAATTAATATATATAAGATAAGAGCCCAGGAAAATGTTAGCGTAGAAGAACTAACAGGAGAGACAGAAGACAAAACATATCAGACATGCGTAAAGCAATTGTAATTCTGGCACAAAAATATTGCGAAACAACGAGCATAGAATTAGCAAACAAATTGAATATACCAATATAAATGATATCAAAGATAAAAGCAAAAGAAGTAAAAATAACATAATACTTGAATGAAATATTTTATAGTTCAAATGTGAAAAGGAGGAAAAAAACATGAGAAAGATTGTAATATGCATGATTTGTTTAATGTTGTTTTTAAATGTAACAGCTTTAGCAGAGGAAACGAGGAAAATAACTGTAAGGTTAGATGGTGAAGTGATTAATTTTGGAGATCAGCAACCAGTTATAATAGATGGTAGAACTTTGGTTCCAGTAAGAGGACCATTTGAAAAGATAGGACTTACTGTATATTGGAATGAAAGCCAGAGGTCGGTAGTTGCTACAAATGAAGGAAAAAGGATTGAGTTATTCATTGATGACGCAAAGGCTAATGTGGATGGTAGAAAGTTTGATTTAGATGTGCCTGCGAAGATAATAAATGGTAGAACTATGGTGCCACTAAGATTTATAGGTGAAAGTTGTGATATGCTTGTAGATTGGTATGGACATGCTAATACTATTGAATTAAATAATCATGTGAACTCATTTCAAGGTAGCAATGGTAAATATGGATTTAAAGACAAAAATGGGAAAGTTATAATAGAACCTAAGTATGAAGCAGTTACAGGTTTTAATGAAGGAATGGCATTAGTGTTCAAAGCAAATGATGAAAAACATGGGTATGTAAATAAAGATGGAAAAGAGGTAATCCCTTTGATATATGATAATGATTATATAAGTATATTTGATAATGGGGTTGCAATTATAAAAAGGTATGGAAAGTATGGAATTATAAATAAAGACGGAAAAGAAGTAATTGAATGTAAATATGATTATTGTGATGCATGTAATGATTATTGCGATTTAGGGTATGAGGGTGTTTTTGTGGTGGAACTAAACAATAAATGGGCATATATAAATAAAGAAGGGGAGCAAATCACAGATTTTATATATAACCCTACAATAAAAGTGGACTATCATCTCAAATCATATAAAAAGGCTTCAAAGTTTTGTGAGGGTTTAGCTATAGTTAATAAAGGTAATAAGTATGGATATATTAATAAGTATGGAGTTGAAATAATACCTTGTAAGTATGATCATATTGGAGATTTTAGAGGTGGAATTGCATACGTTACTTTGAATGAAGAAGAATTTTATATAGATAATCAAGGTAATCGCGTTGAAGTGTAGAATAATATGTAAGTGTTTTTATTTTGTATGGGTAAAATGAAAAAGGAATAAGAAGAAATTATTGGAAAAAGAAAATACAGTTTTGATAAATGAAAGGCTAGGAGTAAAATTAGAATATGGAGATTTCAAAAACAATATAAAAAGAAAATTGATGAGAACAGGCTTGATTTACAAATAGAAGCAAAATCAAGATTAAATAAGGGGGCAGCTATTATGTATGTTACAAAGAGCAAAGCAAAACACAGGATTGCAGAAGGAGTTGAATTATGGAATTACCTGACTGCAGAGTCGGGCACATCGATAAGTGTAGCGTATGCGGAGTTAAATGGAATTCACCCGGAATCTTTGAGTGAGATGTCCGATAGATGCTTCATGTTCGTTTCAGGCGAAGCTACTATGCATGTCGGAGATGAAGAATATCATGTTTCTGCTGGTGATGTTGTATATGTGCAACGAGGGGAAAAGTATTCACTGAGTGGTTCAGCTTCCTATTTTGTTATCAATAATCCTCCATACCAAAAGAAATCATAAAATGTCATATTCTAATGAAAAACCTTATCTAGCTAATCAAAAAAAGTAGGTGTTAAATATGAAGATAAATAAAATGTATATAGGTATATTTTTGCTTTTATCGGTAATAGAAGTAATAATTGCTCTATTTGTGCATGATACGATTATTCGACCATACATAGGTGATGTTCTGATTGTTTTTCTAATGTATAGCTTCATCAGGGGGATTGTAGAAAAGCAGTTGAAGCTACTCCCACTGTATTTATTCATTTTCTCCACGCTAGTAGAGATTGCACAGTATTTTCACATCGTGAAGATATTGAATCTTCAAGGAAATCAATTTTTTTCTATAATCATTGGAGCTAGTTTTGATATAAAAGATATTTTATGTTATCTAGTTGCTAGTCTCATTCTACTTGTATGGGAAAGATTCAAAATATAAATTTTACAATCAAAATAATAATCACTTTATAACATAGAGGAATATATATCATACTAATAATATTAGTGAAATAGGAAGAGTAGAAACCGGAAATGCAGTTACGGATTCAATATTTATCCAAAAGTAATGGTGTAGTAGTTATACACCATCTTTGCTTCGTATAATATAACCGTAAAATCTAATACTAAAGACATAGTAACAAAAACCAAAGTTTTGAAAACGGGAGAATATAAATGAAAAGAATTCATCAAAAAAGAAATTATGATTGGAAAGAAGTCATAGGCAGAATACTGTTTATTACATTTGTATTATGTATTATATATTTGATTTTTAAAGTTGTTATTTCTTTAACTGGAACAATGGCAAGTGGAGTATATGATCAAATGAATAATGAGTATGTATTAGCACTTATTTTAATTGTATTAGGCGCTACTGTGATGGTACTTCCATCGATAATAACAAAAAAGCGGTTTGTTAGAGTACCTAACTATATGTACTTATTTTTTTTCATGTTTTTATATTGCGCAATGTATCTAGGGGAGATGGAAAGATTTTATTACATCATTCCTAAATGGGATATTGCCACACATGTGTTCAGTAGTGCAATGCTAGTAGTATTAGGGTTTATGATAGTTAATATTCTTAATAATAAGGAACGAGTAAATACTCACACTAGTCCTATGTTTGTCGCATTATTTGCTTTTTGCTTTTCTTTATCGATAAGTATAGCATGGGAAATATATGAATATGTATTTGATGGATTATTATCACTAAATATGCAAAAGTATGCACTAGAGGATGGAACATTGCTTGTTGGACATATGGCTATATCAGATACAATGGAAGATGTATTCGTAAGTGCATTGGGTGCGTTTATCATAGCAGTTATAGGATTTTTCATAATAAAAAGACAAACAAAATATAGTACAGATAGTTGTAGCTAAATCATTAATATATATGGTGTACTAACAGAGATGAAATGTTAATCACTATGGGTTTTAATTCCCATCGACTTGCCACAGGAAGTGTCATCCTGAGCGGAGGAAACATAAACTTGGTGAAAGTAGCAGTTTAAAGTTGAATTATCGGAAGACTGGGTGTAATGTTTATGTATAAAATGAAAATCTAATACCTGTGATAGGTATTAGATTTTTTCACTTATTATAGTGTTGTTTCGTGTAATTAAATATGATATAATGTTTTAAATGGGAAAAGTTGTATCAGATGTGATGACGATATGTGACTAAACAGCTATATATAGGTAATAGACGGTTGGGTGATACGATGCATGTGGAGTCTGTGGTGAGATTAATGAGGAAGTAGAATAGAAAAATTGGTGAAGGCTTACTGGTAAAGGGATTTGGTGCTTTGGTAAAATAAAACTGTTTCCGTATGCAGTCTCCTACATACACAGATGTCAGCCATTTGTTAGCGTAAATTTTAATAAATTAAAGAGGCTGTGATAGTTGAAAATGTTGACATTACAATATAGTTTCTACATGTAAGTTGCGAAATAAATCCAAAAAAACTTGATTTTTATATGGAAACTAGTGAGATAAGTATAGATGACAAAAAAGGACCGTCACCACTGTCTAAATGAAAGGTTGAAAAGCTTATAAAATCATTTTTATAATGAGTAAAATATAGTTTCGATTTGTGTCAGGTGTGGAGACTATCTGATGATCATAAGAGCATTAAAGAGATTGAATGGAGGAATAAGTTTGAAAGTAATTAAATCAAGGGATAGTGGCAAGAAAAAAATTCGTGGAGTGAACCGTAAATGTAACCTAATGATTAAGAGAATTACTGAGCTAACAAATGTTTTTCCGAAAGCTGATCTTGATTATGGTTACTGGCATATACACCTTCCGGCAAGTCAGGGATTCATAGATTCATATAAAACTCCAGCATCTGTTCGGAAAAAATGCATACAGACATTAATTGATAGAGTAAAATTCCTAATTGATATAAAGCCAGAGTCAGATATTCCAATACGAGTAGTTGCATGCATTACGCTTCCTTATTTATGGGACTCTCAGGTTATAGTATTTTTTGGAGATGACTACTATAGAAACTTCTTTAATAGAAATAATGAATTTCAAAAATGGACATTACTTTCAGAAGTATATATACTAAATGACTGGAAAGTATATTCTCCTTGTGATTTAGCTATAAAAGGCTATAAAGAAGAAATTATATATGAAGACTATAAGTCAACAAGTGAACTTTGGTTTATTGGAGACGTTAATTAATAGAGTCAGAGAAATATGGTAGGAAGTCATTGACATATTTATTTGTGTAAGAGTGTGCTTGAAAATAGGATGTTAATGCCTGACCCCATTAGTACGATAGCGAAATGAAAAGGGTTGCTGTAGAAAACAATATTAAATATGTGAATATGTTTGATTTTATTGAGAATGAAGACTTGTTTGATGGATTACACCCAAACTCAAAAGGACATAAAATATAGGTGAAAGAATATAGAATCTATATAACCTTGTATAGTTTAGTAGAAGATGGTACAATAACTTTAATTTTATGAGATGGGAGAGTGTGGCTTAAAGTGAACGAAAATCCAATTGAAAGTAAAATAATAATGTATGAGACAGAAGACAATAGGACAAAAATAGAGGTGTCTCTCGATCAAGAAACTGTTTGGCTTTCTATAGACAAGATGGCTGAGCTTTTTCAGAGAGATAAAAGTGTTATAGGTAAACATATCCGAAATATATTTAAAGAAGGCGAATTAGTAAAAGATTCAGTTTGGGCAAAAAATGCCTACACTGCTTCTGATGGGAAAACATATAATGTTGATTACTATAATTTAGATGTAATAATATCAGTAGGTTATAGGGTGAAATCTTTAAGAGGAACACAATTTAGAAAATGGGCAAATGAAATAATAAAAAGTTATATGATTCAAGGTTTTGCCTTGGACCAAAACAGATTTCTCAAAGGAAGAAAGACAGATCAAGAGTATTTTAGGCGATTGCTTGAAAAGATAAAACTAATTCGTACAAGTGAAAGAATGTTTTATCAAAAGATCACAGATATATTTGCTGAGTGCAGTTTAGATTATAATAAAAAGAGTGAATATGCAAAAGAATTTTATGCAACTATACAAAATAAGTTCCACTATGCCATAACTAAAAATACAGCAGCTGAGATAGTTTATAATAGAGTAGACAGCGAAAAAGAAAACATGGGACTAATTACTTGGAAGGAATCTCCAGAAGGTAAGATACTAAAATCTGATATTAGCATTGCTAAGAATTATCTATCAGAAACAGAGCTGAAAAATCTAAGTAACATGGTAAATATATTTTTAGACATAGCCGAAGATAATGCAGAAAGAAAAATACATATGTATATGAAAGATTGGATAGGGGAAGTTGATAATGTGCTTAAATTTAGACATTATGAAGTTTTAGATAATAAAGGTAGAATATCGGCTGAAGATGCAAAACTAAAAGCAGAAACAGAATATAAAAAATATAAAGTGTTTCAAGATAAAAATTATATTTCTGACTTTGATAAATTAGTAAGCGAAACAAAATTACTTGGTAATAAAGATAATGATAATTAGAAAAGACATAAGATATATGGTCAGCGTGACAGAAAATACGCTATGATATTGAGTATTATGCTATGATATTCAAAATGAAACAGTATCGCACATGTGATTAGAAACTAAAGGACTGTGCGATACTGTATAATACTCTGTGATACGGTATGATAAATATACGATTAGTACGATGCATGTTGAGGCTGTGGTGAGGTTGAAGAGGAAGTAGAAATATAGGAATGACGGAAGGCTTACTGGCGTGGGGAATGAAGGTTTTGGAAAAATAAAACTGTTTCCACATGCTGAGCTAAAATTGCATATTTGATAACCAAATGATGACCAACTTGGAATTGGTTATCAAAATGCCAATAAATACTGTAGATAAAGGTTTTATGCAAAAGAAGGATATTATTATTAATGACAGAAATGGCATCTAGATACTTTGTGATACAATATGATAAATAGTTTCTAACTGTGTCAGATGTGGAGTCTAAAAGTGGAGGAGGAAAAATAGTGGATAAAAACTTTGAAAGTTTTTATAAAAAAGAAATGAAAGATATTATAGAAAGATTAGAACATTTTAGAAAGGTAACTTTAATTAAAGTTTTGGGAATATTATCAATTGGAATTTTATATTTTATAATTTTAAATATATCTAAAAAGTATATACCTGAAAATATTCCGTACAGACATACAGGTGTACTTGCAGTTACATTTTTACCTGTACTTTACGTAGTAATAAAAAGTGCAATGAGGCAAATGCAAAATTACAGAAAAAAGTTTAGTATAGAATTAATGAGCGCATTTACCAGAAGCATAGGGGATGACTTTGATTATACCCCTAATGCTTGTATTAGCGAACATGAATATCTAGAAAGCAATATGTTTAATTATCAAGTTAAAGAATATTCAGGTGAGAACTATGTTGAGGGAAGTTTTCATGAGGGTGATGAAAAAATTAATATGAGGTTTTCTGAATTGAAGATTATTGAAAATCCTAACTTCCAAAAATTGATTATAAAGCAAGATTATTTTGAAGGTTTTTTTATAGTAGTAGATTTCTATAAGAAATTTAACAGCATAACACAAGTAGCTAGTAGGAATTTAGATTATATGTTTAAAAAGAAATACCTCGTTAAATTGGAAGATGTGGAGTTTAATAAAAAATTTACATTATACAGTCAAGATCAACAAGAGTCAAGATACATAATGACACCAAGTTTAATGAATCGAATTTTGAATTATAGTAAATATGTAGGAAAAGAAATAAATATTGTATTTAATAATAATAAAATGTATATGAGAATCAATCATAAAAAGAGTATTTTTTCAACTAGCGTTTTTAGACGAGTGGATAATTATGAAAAAATGAAAATGAATTATGAAGTGCTTAAACAAGTCATTGATATTATTGATGAGTTAAAATTAAATAATAAAATATGGAGCCAAGAAGAAAAAAGTAAAGCTAATGAAGGAATTAACTTAATAGATGAACATGAGATTAAAAAAGAATTTAGGTCAAACACTTTTAAAGTAGCAATAAGTCTAACTGCCATTGCTGCTGTAATGACTGCATATTCTATTTTTACGAATAATTATATCGAAGATAAGTTATACGATAAAGTTGCAATAACTTTTATAATTTGGCTTTATGGTATCGTAGTACTTTTAGGCTTGGTAGCACTTTGTTTTAGAATGTGGTTTTCGTTAAAAACAAAAATAATAAGAAGCATAAATAAATTTTATTAGAGCAGATGAAAAAAATAAATAGTTAGTTCAAAGGGACAAGTAAAAACCTTTTATAAAGACCACGATAAGGATAGAAAATGATAACGCATTGATAACATCATGATAGCCGATTGATAACCAATACCCTAAAGCTATGATAACCAAATGATAACCTAGAGGAAAATACACCTCAACATTATGAGATATACCTAGATACAAAAAAATAAAAAGTATCCCACATCCGCTTACTGTTCAAAGGACTGTGGGATACTATGAGATATTGTGAGATATAGGAAAATAAACGATGGTGTGATACGATGCATGTGGAGACTGTAGTGAGATTGGTGAGGAAATGATAATACTAAAATGGCGATAAAGCTTACTGGTACAGTCATTGTTAGGTACGATGCAATCTCGTATTGTTTCCACATATGACTATTAAAATGGTGATTTGCCACCCGGTTGCCACCGTAAATAAAAGTGGGTGGCAGATGGGAAAGTGCTTTAGATATTTGGGTTAGGTGTAAGTTTCCACATGCGGAGTTGTTAAGAAGGTGTAAAAATATGATTGTACATGAGGAGACTAGATAAAAATAATTAGTTTGGGGGAGATAGAATGGAATTAAAATTACCTAATAATTTAAATGGCGAAAGAATAATTGTAGAAAAAAACAATTTAATTGTGCTTGGAGCAAATGGATCTGGAAAGACTAGATTTGGTGCATGGATAGAAAATACGTATTTCCAGTATGTTCATAGAATTTCAGCACAAAAATCTTTACAAATGCCGCAATATGTAAGTCCTAAAAGCAAAGAAAGTGCAGAAAACGAGTTTTTATATGGGATGAGTCATAATGATGCTCAATGGCTCATGACAGCTGGTAAAAAAAATAGTAGATGGCAGCAGAATGAGAATGTAAGTATGCTTAATGACTATACTCAGTTAATGACATTGCTTCATACTGAAGAATATGAGAAAAGTATAGAATTTAAAGACAATTATGTTAAAGAGAATCAACCAGAAAGACCTATTACAAAACTAGATACAATTAAAGAGATATGGGAATATGTTTTACCGCACAAAAAATTAATTAAGACTGCCGGCAAAATAGAAGTTTGTTCGGTAAATGAGACAGGTCAAATCTATAATGCAAGTGAAATGAGTGATGGGGAAAGAGTAGTTTTTTATTTTATTGGAGAAGTGATGTGTGCTAAGGAAAATTCAACGATAATAATAGATGAGCCAGAAACACATTTACATAAATCCATATCTAAAAAACTATGGGATAAGATAGAGCAATGCAGAAAGGATTGTAGATTTATTTATTTAACTCATGACATAGACTTCGTATTATCTAGAAGTAATTGTAATATTATTTGGATAAAATCTTATTTGGGAAATGAAGTATGGGATTACAATTTAATTGATGATAGTTTAGAAATTCCAGAAGAGCTTTATTATGAAATTATAGGAAGCAGAAAAAATATCATCTTCATAGAAGGATCAAAGTCTAGCTTAGATTATTACATATACCAGGCAATTTTTACGAATTATACTGTTGTTTCCGCAGGTAGTTGTAAAAAAGTAATAGAACTAACAAAAAGCTTTAACCTACATAGCGATTTTCATAGAATAACAGCAATTGGAATAATAGATAGAGATAGAAAAAATAAAGAAGAAATTAAAAGTCTTGAAGAAGAAAAAATTTTTGCATTAAAGGTAGCAGAAATAGAGAATTTGTTTTTACTTGAAGAAGTTATTAAAACTGTTTTTGAAATAACTCGAAAAGATTATGAAAATTCAATAAATTTAATAAAAGATAAGATTTTTGAGTTTTACATACAAAATATTGATAAGCAGATACTTGAGTATTCAAAATATCATATAAAAAATTTGATTGAGGAGAATGTCAGTATAAAAAGTAATAATTGGAGTGAATACCTATCAAATATAGAGCGTGGAGTTGATATTGATAAATTTAATGAAATATATACAGAAAAACAAAATGAATTAAATAAAATACATATAGACTGTGATTACACGCTGTTATTAGAAGTTTTTAATAATAAGGGAATGATAGCGAACTCAAACGTCACAAACTTATGTGGCTTAACTGTTGAAGGATATAGAGATGTTGTAAAATCTTTATTAAAAGAAGAAAGTGAATTAGGAAATAGAGTTAGAAATGCAATTAAACAATATATGCCAGAGTTTTAATATATGTAGAAAATAGAAGAGATAAAATAGAAATAGGGGGAGAAATTTATGAGTAGTCCAAGTATAGATCAATATTTATTATCTACATGTTTATTTATAATTGATGAATTCAATGAATTATATAGTGACTTGCCAAAAGATGAACTGAAGAAGATAGTAGATGAAAAATTCAATGAAATGGATATATGTGTTAAAATAGGGTACCCGTTTAGACAAATGGCTCATTATACAGTAGGAGATTCCAAAAAGAAAGATAGTGGTAAAGTTAATCATGATATTTATGTTGAAACAAAGGATTATAAAATAGAAGTGAAATATTTAAAAAACTGGAAAAGTGTATCTAATACTAATACGAATAGTAAAAACTGGAATGTTTATCAAGAGGATTTTGATTGGTTGTTACACGAAATTAAAGATGGAAATAAAAGAAGAAGAGCCTTCATAATAGGATGGTTTAATTGCGTGGAACATTTTTCACAATTAATACAATTAGGCGATGGAAAAGGAAAAGGCAGTAAGCCTTTGGCAAGTGAAAAGAAAATATGCTTTTTTCCATTTTTAAGAAGAACAAAAGTGCCTACATATGCAATGGATCTAGCGTATAATTATAATAATGCGTATAAACCCCAAATTGTAAATTTGATTGGAGAAAGCATTAATGAGGACTATAATTGTTTGTTTCTTGGAAATGAATCAGATGTATTTCATTTTGCTATTTATTATTGAAATTTTGCAGATTCAAAAAGATATTTACCAGTAAAGAACTGTAAATTCTGCCACCCGTTTGCCACCATGGTAGAAAATACTGTGTGATATTGTGTGATACACCTAGATATAAGAAAATAAATAGTATCCCACATCCGCTTACTGTTCAAAGGACTGTGAGATATTGTATGATACAGGAAAATAAACGGTGGTTACAAACGATGCATGTGGAGACTGTGGTGAAGCTTACGCGTAAGTAGGCGGATTTGCTGGGGTTGCGGGTTGTTAAAATATGGATTGATAACATTTTGATAACCAAAAATTGAAGTGGTTATCAAAAATACGTAAAAATGAGTGTCTGGAAAGCTTATAAAATCGTTAATAAGTTTGGCAAAAGATGAAATCTGGTGTAATTTCCACATGCAGAGTAAAAAGAGATTAAGGGGTGGCAGAATGATATTCGAAATATTTTATTCATGGCAATCGGATTTACCTAATAAAACAAATCGTGGATACATTGAAAAAGTGATAAAAATTGCAATTAAGAAGATTCAAATTGATATGAAAAATACTAAAATATTTGAAATTGATAGAGATACAAAAGGTAATTTAGGAAGTCCTGATATCATTGATACTATATTTTCAAAAATTGATGATACCGATGTATTTATTTGTGATATCTCTATTATAAATAACGAAAATGTAGGAAGAAAAACACCTAATCCGAACGTGATGGTGGAGTTGGGATATGCTGTACGGTCAATAGGATGGGAAAAAATAATTTGTTTGTTTAATTTGAAATATGGTGATATGAATGATATTCCGTTTGATTTACGAACCAAAAGGATTTTAGTCTACAATTCCGAAGATACAAATGATAAAGAGAAAATAACGAAAGTTATTAGTGATAGTCTTATAAAAATGGTTGAACAACAGCAACTTTTTAATCCGATAAAGGATCACTTGAAAGGTAAAATAGATTATTGCGTGCTTGAATTATTAAAACATATAGCATCAATAGTTTATAGAACTTATGGTATGTCTGAATCATTAGAAAAGGTAAAATTTCTATTAGATGAAAATAAGGATAGTCTTGAAGGAAAACTGAAAGAAGACTTTGTGATTATCGGATTCTTCGCATATAAAAATTTAGATGATATTGCAAAAAGGCTAGATGATTTATTTAGTTTAGTAACTTCATCACAGAATTATCCAAGAGAATGGAAAGTTTTCATTTTAAAGTTTAGAGATTGTATTAGAAGTTTTCAGTGGCATATTTCAAAGCGAAGAGAAAATTTACTATTTGTTTCAAAATTAAAAAAATCTCAAGAATATGAGATAGTATCCGGATATGAAATGAACCATAGCAATCCAAAACATTCCTATATATTATTGAAAACGAAAAGAGATGGAGATAAAGAAGTGATTAATGCAGGGAACTTAGTTTTTTCTGATTTTAATGAATTATTTATGGAATATGAAATTAATAAAAGTGAAGTAAGCAGATTTGCAGATTACATATTAAAAGTCATTGAAGAAACAAATGAATGGTTGAAATTATCAGGTAATGAATTTGTTTTAGATCCGGATTACTATCACATCGGAGGAGCAATATAAATAAACAAGAAATATAATGGGAAATGTTAGCATGTTTGAATTGAAAAAGTGAGAGAATTAAATTTTGGTGTGAAAACTTGTAAAGTTTGCAATAAGTTCGATAAAAGACTAAAATTATCGTGATATTCATATGTGGAGTAAAAGAAAATAAGGGATGACATATCTAAGGTAGATGTAATACTACTACAAAGTACTATTCAGTATGAATAAAAATGGGAGGAAAATAAAATATGAAACTGGTATTTATGAAACTCAGTAATTTTAGAGTATATAAAGAAGAAGTGTTAATTAATTTTGGTAATCTAACTGCGTTTGTAGGAAAAAATGATATTGGAAAGTCTAGTATTTTAGAAGCACTTGATATTTTCTTCAATGAAGGTAAAGGAGTTTGTAAACTTGACAAAGATGATATTAACAAACAAGGAGTTTTAGAAGAAAATAGAGAAATTTGTATTTCTGTATGTTTTGATGAATTACCTGAAAATATTATTATTGATACGAATAATTTTACAACTTTACAATCTGAATATTTGCTTAATGAGAATAATCAACTTGAAATTATTAAGAAATACCCCAATGCTGGAACTGCTAAGGTGTTCATAAAAGCAAATCATCCAACAAATCCCAATTGTGGAGATTTATTTTTAAAAAAAGATGTTGAACTCAGAGCTATCCTTGAACAACATGCTATTGAATGCCCTGATAGAGTAAGAAAGTCTATTATGCGAACGGCTATATGGAATCATTACGAAGACAATCTTCAGTTGGCAGATACAGAATTAGATGTTACAAAAGGGGACACAAAAACTATATGGGATAAACTACAGAATTATTTACCATCATATACATTGTTTCAGTCAGATAGAAAAAATTGTGATGGGGATAATGAAGTTCAGGATCCATTAAAAGAAGCTGTAAAAGAAATTTTAAGTAATGCTGAATTAAGGCAAACTCTTTCAGCAGTTGCGGCAGAAGTCGAAAGAAAACTCAGAGAGGTTTCTGATAGAACTTTAGACAAGTTAAGAGAGATAAATCCTGACATAGCAAATAATTTAAATCCAGTTATTCCTTTGGCTGAAAGTTTAAAATGGGCAGATGTTTTTAAAAATGTTTCAATCTCAGGAGACGAAAATATTCCGATTAATAAACGTGGGAGTGGTACTAAACGACTTATACTCTTAAGCTTTTTTAGAGCAGAAGCTGAACGTAGAAGTATGGAATTAGGAGGTACAGGTGTTATTTATGCTATAGAAGAACCAGAAACGTCTCAGCATACCGAAAATCAAAAAAAGCTTATCCATGCATTTTTAACACTTGCACAATTACCAAATACTCAAATAATTATAACTACTCATAGCGCAAACATTGTAAAAGAACTTGATTTTACAAATTTAAGACTAATTTCAGTTGAAAATGATATAAAAACTATTTCTTCTGTTTTGCAAGGCCAGTTACCATATCCATCTTTAAATGAAGTAAACCATTTAGCTTTTACCGAAATATCTGAGGAATATCATAATGAACTATATGGTTTTATTGAAGCAGAAGGACAGTTGGAGACTTATAAAAATGGTAAAGCTACTATTCCTTATATTAAGATTCAAAGGGATGGAACTCAACGAACTGTAAATATTACTTTAACGGAATATATAAGACATCAAATACATCATCCTGAAAATTTGCAGAATATGCGATTTTCTAGTGACCAATTGAGGGAATCAATAGAGCTAATGCGTGATTTTATTCAAAATATAACTGTATAGTTGAATACAAATGATAACATCATGATAACCAAATGATAAACCAATTGATAACCAACTAACCCAAACTATGATAACGATTTGATAACCTACAGAAAAATATCCTGTGATATTGTGAGATACACCTAGATATAAAAAATAAAAAGTATCCCACATCAGCTTAGTGGTTAAAGGACTGTAAGATACTCTGAGATATTGTATGACATAGGATAACAAACGGTAAAGTGATACGATGCATGTGGAGACTGTGGTGAGATTGGTGAGGAATAATTAGGAATTGTTTTAACTATGGAAGATGCGAATATGATAAAAAGGAATAAAACTTTAATAAGTTTGGCGAATGATGAAATTAGATGTAGTTTCCACATCTAACACAAAAGGAAATTTGGTAATTTTAACAACAGAGGAGATGTTTTAATGGAATTTATTTTTTATATGTATTTCCCTATATTTATTATTATTCCTATTATTTTAAACACAGTTTTTATTATTATTGCTAGTGGAAAACAATCTTTTTCTGTAGGGATAGTAGCAGGAAAGGTGGGTTATGTTATTTTAAGTAGTATAGTAATATATTTGGAGTTTTTCGGGATGGTTTCATGGTTTAATAGGATTATATATGATTTAGAAAGTCTTTTACATGTACAAGGAGTTGACATACCTACATATATTTTTATATTTATTTTGATTCTTATAAATTTTATAGTATTTCATTGTTTTATCATGATTCTTAAAAGTATTAAAGTATATATACAAATGACGAGAAAGTATTATTTGTTAATGGCGGTATATAGTATTATAATTTCCAGTTTTGTGTTCTTAATATTTTTGATAGGTTGTATTTGAACTTGAATTAAAGGTAAATATTTATGTTGAGAATTAAAACATACTTCATATTATTGTAGAAGTGTTTACCCAACTTATTTGGTATATGTAAAAACATGATAACTAAATGATAACCGTAAACAAGAATTATTTATAAAAATTTTAGTTTGGTGAGGTGAGTTTATGAAAATACGGATTAAAAATAACCCAAGTGGTGACAAGCTTCAAAAACTGCTAGGTTTTGTTAGTAAAAAAAGTGATATGTTTTCTGTTACGCGATATTTTAATGGCAAATTAGATGATTCTATAATAGAAAGTATTCAAGATGATTTGAAGACATCTATGTTACAAGAAGATGAAGAACGAAGAAAAGAATATAGTGAAAATATCATATCACATAATAGATTGAATAATATAATGCATTTCAAAAATGATAAAGAAGCGTGGAAGTATTTTGATGATTTAAAAGAACAGGATATGAGAGTACTTAATGATATATCGTTATTTGGATCAGATAAACCTTTTGAAACAGATGCACCTGATTTTATTAGGCATGAATTCACAAGAGAAACTACTGTTACAAGAGGTCCGGTGTTTGAAATGTGTTATTTTAGAATAGGTGTGCAATTTGAGTTACTATTAGAATCTATGAAACATTTGTATGACTATCCATATATTATTCAGGATGTGAATTTTGAAGATATAGCATTTTATCAAAAGGATAAAATAATTCTGGCAATATGTTCGCATGAAGAATTTTCATTACTAAATTTAGATGAAGCTTGGTATAAAGAATTTGTTGAATTAGAAATAAAACATAAAGTGGAAGATGAGTAGTAGAGTTTTATTAGAGAATAGGGTCAGGAGTTTACATAGTAGTTTGTACGGAGAAAAGGAATTTAAAAGGTAGTTTTCTAAGAAATAAAAATCCGATGTGTTATTAAATAATAAGGAGCAAATTGATGGAAAAGTATACATTTGTGGTAGAAGATAATGATGATGGTGATAGAATTGACAAATATTTAGATAGGAATATAGTAGATTATTCAAAGATGGATATTAAGAAAAATATAGATAAGGGGAATCTTTTTATAAATGGGATAGTGGGGAAACCAAGCAGTAAATTGAAATCACTTGACATGATTGAGTTTAATATTTATGGAGTGACGGAAATGAGGGCTGTTCCAGAGGATATAACTATTGATATTGTATATGAAGATGAGGATATAATAATTGTAAATAAACCCCAAGGAATGGTAGTGCATCCATCGCCGGGGCATCGTTCGGGGACACTTCTTAATGCTCTTTTATATTATTTAAAGGAAAATTCATTGAAAAATGAGATAGCTATAAAACCTGGTATCGTTCATAGAATAGATCAGGATACTTCGGGGATTATTGTGGTAGCTAAAAATATCGAAGCGCATAGTCACTTGTCAAAACAATTTGCATCACATACTATAAACAGAAGATATCATGCAATAGTACATAACAATATTGTAGAAGATAATGGAGAGATAGATGGACCAATATGTAGGGATGCAGTAGATACTAAGAAAAGGGTAGTAGACTATACTAATGGAAAAGATGCGATAACGCATTATAAAGTTTTAAAAAGATTTGGGAATTTTACTTACGTGGAATGCAATCTTACTACAGGGCGTACTCATCAGATAAGAGTGCATATGGCGTATATAAATCATCCATTACTTGGGGACGAGTTATATGGATCAAATATTAACACATATAAATTACTAGGACAGGCATTGCACGCAAAGGTGCTTGGATTCATACATCCAACAACTAATAAGTATGTTGAGTTCGAAAAAGAAGTTCCTGAATATTTTAAGAAACTGCTTGAAGAATTTGAGTTACAGTTATAAGGAGATAGATATGGCACAAGAACCAGGAATGCACTGTTATTACATGGGGAACTCTTATCCTTTATATATTACAGTAGACGAAACAAAAACAAAGGCAAGTATTAAATATGATGGCAAATCGTTTACCTTCATAAATCCTACAGCGGTAGAAGTTGATGTTGAAGATGCATTAAAATCTTTCTACATTAAAGAGTTACACCAGCTAATCAGAAAAAGAATAGAGTTATATCAGCCAAATTTTAGTGTGAAGCATAAATCATTTGCTATAAAAGATAGTAAAACTAAGTGGGGGAGTTGCAATTCAAAAATGCAGTTGACATTCAATTGGAGATTAATGATGTATCCATTAGAAGCTATTGATTATGTCGTTATACATGAATTATGTCACCTTATACATATGAACCACGGTAGATCTTTTTGGAGATTAGTGGGGAAGGTGCAACCTAACTATAAAGAGGTTATGGCTATTTTAGGGAATAAAACCAAGTCTTTATGACCTGTTGGAATAGAAAAAGTTAATAAAGGAGGAATTCAAGATATGCGCAATTCGGATAATAAGCATTTAAGTTATATGCAGACAACAGAGCTTTTTGATGAGTTTAATGAAATGCAGCTTGTTTATGGGGATGCTAATTTAGATGCCATATATGGTTGTGGGGAAATAAACAATCCTAAGGTATGTTTAGTTTTTATGAATCCCACTGCAAGAAATGTAGCTTCGGATAAAAATTGGACTGGTATTAAAGCACCGTGGATTGGGACTAAGAATGTATGGAACATGTTTTACCAGCTGGGGTTAATTGATAAAGATACAATTGAGCAAATAAATTTTAGAAAGCCATTAGATTGGGATTATCAGTTTGTGGAAGAGGTTTATAAAAAGGTTTATAGCAATTCTATGTACATAACTAATCTATCGAAAGCTACCCAAATAGATGCAAGAGCTTTACCGAATGATGTTTTTAAGAAATATACAGACTTGTTTAAGCAAGAGATAAATTCTGTAAACCCTAGAGTAATAATTACATTTGGAAATCAAGTTAGTTCGGTTTTGCTAAATAAAGATATCAAGGTATCAGAATATAGAAAAAGATATGAAATGCTCGAGATCAAAGGAGTATTATTTAAGGTCTTCCCTGTTTATTATCCTGTAGGACAAGGGATGAGAAATATAAAAATGGCCAAGGAAGATATAGAATGGATTTTAAATGAGAATGAGATATAGGATAACAAGAAAAAAGTAATACTAAAACCTCAAAACACTTATTGACATAATATTACATATATGGTACAATATGATATAAAATTGGCAAAAGTGACAGTATGGGAGGTGTAAGATAAATGTCTTATAATAACTACATGATAAAAGATGATCCGAAAGCAGGGAATGAAAATGATGATAATGATAATAATGATAATGCACAGCTAGATACTAGTAAGGTGCCTGTTGGTTTTTTTGGTTTTTTTACTAAGGAAAACAAGAATATAAGAAAAGATAAAAAAGATAAAAAAGGTAAAAAAGATATAGGAAAAGATAAAGAAATAGATAAAGAAATAGTAATAGTTTCAGGTGGACCTATAGTACCAGAGTCGTTTGAAATAGTGGATGAGAGAGTAGATGCTCTAAATGTGCAAAATAAAGAAAGTATTCTAATAACACAAGAAAAAGGTAATCCTGAGGCAGTAAATGTAGAAGGTTTAATAAATCAGCAGGAAGTGGCAATTCTTGTTGGTAATAAGATCGTTGATACTGAATATCAAGGGTTAATTCCATTGGAAGAAGATTTTATTAAAAGAACACTTGCCGAAGAGATAAAAAAGAAAATCAAAAATGAAAATTTAAGTTTGAAAAATTGGGAGACTTTTAAAGCTAATGCATTTAAAGCTAATACAATAGGAACGAGTGAAAATAAGGTAGAAGTGGGAGAAGTAAAAGAAGTAAACTCACCACTTGAATTTTTAACAATAAGGCAAGCAACTTTAGATATATGCACAATTCTTACAGAAAAGGATAAGCCCAAGTCAGCAATGGTAATAGCAACATCTGAATCAGAAGATGTAAAAAAAATAAATATGAAGAATAGTAAACCAATAGATCCTAGATTAATTCCAACCAAATTGGTTGTTACTAAAATCGGAGACACAACTAAAATGGGTTTTAAAAATAAATATGGCTTTTCAGTACTAGGTACAGGTGTGATTATACATGATGATATTGGTATTAATCATCATGAAGAAAGTGAGACATACATACTATATTTAAGGCTGAAGGATATAGTAAATGATGTGTTAAGCAGATTGGAAGAGTCTTGTGAACTAGATAAAAACGATGAGTTAATACCAGTAGAAGCTGAAATAGCAACAAAAGAGCAAGAAGAAATACTGTCAACAACAGAAGAGCAAGAAACACAGCAAGAAGAAATACTGGCAACAACAGAAGAGCAAGAAACACAGGAAGAACCAGAAATACTGGCAACAACAGAAGAGCAAGAAAAACAGCAAGAACCAGAAATATTGGTAACAACAGAAGAGCAAGAAAAACAGCAAGAAACAGAAATACTGGCAACAACAGAAGAGCAAGAAAAACAGGAAGAACCAGAAATTTTGGGAACAACAGAAGAGCAAGAAAAACAGGAAGAACCAGAAATATTGGTAACAACAGAAGAGCAAGAAACACTGGAAGAAACAGAAATACTGGCAACAACAGAAGAGCAAGAAAAACAGCAAGAACCAGAAATATTGGTAACAACAGAAGAGCAAGAAACACAGGAAGAACCAGAAATATTGGTAACAACAGAAGAACAAGAAAAACAACAAGAACCAGAAATACTGGCAACAACAGAAGAACAAGAAAAACAACAAGAAAAACAACAAGAACCAGAAATACTGGCAACAACAGAAGAACAAGAAAAACAACAAGAACCAGAAATACTGGCAACAACGGAAGAGCAAGAAACACAGCAAGAAACAGAAATACTGGCAACAACAGAAGAGCAAGAAACACAGGAAGAATCAGAAATACAAGTGAAACCAATAGTAAAAATGTTGGAGGAAATAGAAAAAATGATGATAGAAATTCAAACAGAGGAACTTGAAATTCTAGAATTGGAAGAAGCTGCTTTAAAAAGTAAATTAGAAGAAGTTGTAAACAATAGATATATACCTACAAGTGTACTAGAATATCCAATGGGGTATGTAGAATATTAGAAGAAATAATAAATAAAAAGAATTACGAATGAACTTTTAATTTAATATGTAATCTGTTAGAATAATAAGACAAAAGTAACACCAAACAAAGGGACGGATAACAAAATCAAAGAAGGAAGCTATTTCTAGAAATTTTTAGCTTACTTCTTTTTTATTAGCTCTGTTATATATATGTTATCATCTAGCAAGATTTTTATAGTGTCATCGTTGAAATTTTTAAGTGTATCAACAATAGTGCCTTTATGTAAAGTAATGTTCTTTGGCAATAGTATTTTATAAAGATTACTACCCATTTGAATAATGTTGTTATATAAAACTTTTCTTTTTGTTTTAATACCGAAGATGTTTTCGAGAGCAATATTTTTATAAAGGGGATAATATTTAATTTTCAGGTTGTTTTTTGTGTTTGGAAGAGTTGTATTTATTATATCTATGTAGGTATTCATAAATGTATTTAATTCCTCAACAGTGTTAATTTTATTATTCAATATTTCATTCGCCAAATTATGATGTAAGTAGCTTTTAACTGATTTCAAGGTTTTTTCACATGATATGTCACATACATAACATATTTCTACACCTAATTCTGCAGAGATTCTTCCAAACTCAGTCTTGCCGTAAACTGGAGCTCTTAAGACTAGTGAACCGTAGGTATATAACATACTAGGTAGACCATAGTTTTCAATAATAAATTGAAGCAAGTCACAATAAGTTTTGGTTGCACTGACTCTTGAAAATATAATCTTAAGTATCTTAGAAGTTTTAAAATCGATAGCAATATAAAGCTTTAAGACTCTATTATTAAGATTAAAAGAAACGCATTTAAATATAACGATATGTTTACTTACTAGAGTTGAACTTGAAGCAGAACCATTCTTTCTGATGACGGAACATACAGCAGAATAGCTTCGTGGCTTAAAAAGATTATCTTTATTACAAATATCTATGTAGTCTTTATAGAAAAGCAATAACTTACATTGCTTAGAGTTGTTTTTCAGCATCATAATATAGTCCTGCTCATCTTTCGTTATGGCGTTATGTGAAGGTTTGTTTTTATTGCCATGTTGCAAAATCTCATCTTTACCATATATTTTTAGTTCTTTGTTTATTTTTATCAAAGATTTTTCGTGATATCCAGTTAATTTGCTGATATTTTTAAATGTAAGATTATTTATCTTTTTTAATTCAAGTAACTTGATTACCTTTTTAATACTTTTTTTCAAGTAGATCACCTGCCATGACATATTATATCGCATTTTAGAGAAGTTGTAAAGGTAATATTTTCGTAAGGAAATACTAGATACTGGAGAAAAAAAGGAAAATGTTATATAATGAGGGTACAATGTACGAAATTCCAGTTAATCTCTCAGGCTCAATTCCCCGAAGCTCTGCTGCGTGCTAAATTTGTCATTGTTATGAATACTCCTAGTAAAAGTTGCATAGCAAACAAAGAGTGGTCATACACCATCTCATAGTCTTTATAGTCATAACATATTTTAGATGGTCGATGAGACGGGAATAGACACACCTAACTCTTGTAATTTTCTAATATAGTACTTCGCCTTTGCGCCAACATTAAATTTTGTGTAATAGTTACTACCTAAATCTTTGAAAGGTATATTATCCTTTAAAATATGATATATTGCAATGAGCATTGAATGAGCTACTGCAACTGTTGCCCTGTTTGCACCTCGTCTTACAACTATACGCTGATACTGTGCATGAAAAAAACTATCTTTATCTTTCTGGGCAGACTTTGCACACTGAACAAGTATACTTTTTAGATGTTTGCTACCCTTGTTGGTTTTTCCACTTTTGCGCTTGCCAGCACTCTCATTGTTCCCTGGACATAATCCAGACCAGGAAGATAGGTGTGCATCAGAAGGGAAACGACTCATATCAATACCTATCTCTGAAACAATTACTTCGGCACTACGTTTACCAATGCCAGACAATTCATCTATCTTTTTGATAGCATCATCATAACCTTTCATATGGTCATTTATGATATCATCAAGATCTTTGATACGTCTAGTCATATCATCAATATGATCCAAAATGGCTTTTATTAGATGCTTTTGTATTGGTGAAACTACACCATCCATTGCTAAAATAAGATCAGATTTTTTAGACTTCATTGAAGCATGAATTAAATCACCAATATTTTCTTGATTTATTTCACCGACTAGAGATTGTTCAATTAATTTACGGCTACTTACACCATGTAAATCAGAAACAAAAGAGCTTAGCTTTATGTTAGCACCTTCTAAAGTTTTCTCAAGACGGTTGAGTTCCCTCGAACGTTCTTCAATCAAACTTTTGCGATAACGTACTATTTCACGAAGTTCTCGTTGTTCTCTATTTGGTATAAAGCTTGCTTTAAGTAAACCATGTTTCAATAAATCGGCAATCCATTCAGCATCCTTAACATCAGTTTTACGACCAGGAACGGTTTTCATATGATGAGCATTAACAACAATGACATCAAGATTAAGTAATTCTAAGATGTTATAAATAGGTTTCCAGTAAGCACCTGTGCTCTCCATGGCAACCATTTGGCAATTATTTTCAAGGAGCCAGTTGGCAAGCTCTTTGATACTACGCGTTAGCGTATCGAACTTACGAAGCTCTGCCTTTTTCCCGTTTCTAAGGCAGGCAACAATTAACTTTTTGTGCACATCAATACCACAACAACACTCATAAACATTTTGCATAAAAACTTCTCCTTTGCAAATAGAATTTATGGCGTCACCTCTGTCAAAATAGCTACATTGCTATACGTCCTAAAAGGACAATTCGTGGTTCTGCAACAGAGGTAATTTCAAATTGCGAGTCGACCTCAGTGTGACAATGACATTCGAACTCGTGCCATAAATATATTATACCAAAAAGGAAGTAAAATGCAATAAATTATATTCGTTTATGTGGTGTGGATAACACGTGACCAATTGCGAGG
>Ga0209000_1000095_pt1 | contig 118755 bp, 95 predicted proteins | sample RifGroD2_FD_183998 | JGI IMG/M metagenome (GOLD analysis project Ga0209000, IMG submission 183998) | Groundwater microbial communities from Rifle, Colorado, USA - Groundwater D2 (SPAdes) (version 2) | ecosystem: Environmental > Aquatic > Deep subsurface > Groundwater | place: Rifle, Colorado...
CTACAAAGATTTTACCCAGCCTGCGGCAGGCAGGTGCTACGCAGTATTTATATTAGCAACGTAGTTGCTATATATTTGTAGATAAATACATTATAAAATTTATGAAGCAACATAGTTGCGACATCTTTATTGGGTTCAATTTTACCGGACAATAGTGCTTTAAATAATAGAATTCCTGATTAAAATTAACAGGAAACAAAGCCTAATCGTACAACGGATTATTTAAATTTAATGTGAGTTCTATAACCCTGATTTATTTCTAATATATTTTTATGTTTATGCTCCAGAGGAGCACAATCTTTATAGAAAAATTATCTTGTTTATATCGGCGCGTCAGTACTATGTTATTCGATGTTACGAGGTTTTCTTGACGCGCAATGGTACAAATACAAAATAGTTGAGAATCATTACTCATTGCTATATATATACTTTGCGCACCACATATCTGATTTACATCTAAAAATTTTGTATTTGGTGCGTTTTTCTTCATTAATCCAATCATCTACAAAGATTAAGCTCCTGCCAAAGGCAGGTTAACCCATGGAGCTTTTTTCAAAACAAACTAAATGATTATCAATGTATTTTGAATAGTTTTAGAATTATAAGACAAGAATCTATTTTTAATTCTAATATCGAACCCACGTTAAATTTAATGTAATTCATTTAAATAACTCAGGGCAGGTAAATATGTAAATTTAAAAAGCAAAAAAATAATAAGCGGTAATTTTTAAATCTTAATCATTTATTAATTCCTCTTGATTCTTTGCAATCAAAACGTTATCTTTAATTTTTAATTTAAAAAACTACTGAATATGAGAAAGATAACGCTGGTGTTTGTAATCGTTTATTTGTGCATGTTTTCAACTATTGTATTTGCACAAATTCCTGAAAAATTTAATTATCAGGCTGTAATAAGAGATAATGTGGGTGAACTTATTAAAAATCAGGATGTAACAGTTCAAATTTCAATTATTGAAGGTTCTGCTGCCGGTACTACAATATATAGCGAACAGCATAGCAAAATCACCAACAACTTTGGAATGGTGAATCTGGAAATTGGTAATGGAACCAGTCCCGTGGGAACTTTTTCTTCAATAAACTGGGGAGTATCCGACAAGTTTTTAAATGTACAGGTAAATACAGGTAGCGGTTTACTCGATATGGGAACAATGCAATTGCTTTCGGTTCCTTATGCACTTTATGCAAAAGATGTTGAAAATAAAGATGATGCTGATGCCGACCCTGCAAACGAAATTCAGGATTTGAATCTTACTGACAATGTATTAACAATTACAAATAATCCCGAGCCGACAGAAATAAACCTTTCTGCATTTACAGGAACGAACACGGATGAGCAGGAATTAACTCTCGATGGCGATACATTGAGAATTAGTAATGGAAATGAAATTGTGCTTCCTTATGATAGCAGCCAATGGGCTTTTAATGGAGATAAGTTGTATTACAATATGGGAAATGTGGGAGTAGGATCATCAAATCCCCTGAGTAAACTGGAAGTAAAATCAGCCAGCACTTCGGGTGCTTTATTCCAGGTTATTAATGCCAACAACGATACGGTATTTGCTGTTTACCCCGACGGCGTTAAAGTATTTGTTGATGCATCAGCAAAAGGGAATATTGGTGGTTTTGCTGTAAGCGGCCGCACCTCGAACAAAGCAGGTGAAAGCCTCGAGTATTTCAGGGTAACACCAGACAGTACACGAATTTATGTGAACGAAGATTCTACAAAAGGAAACATAGGCGGTTTTGCTGTTAGTGGCCGGACATCTGCAAAGGGAACTGTTAATGATTATTTGCAGGTTACAAGAGATAGTACCAGGATATATATTACCGAACCCACGGTAAAAGGGAATATTGGCGGTTTTGCAGTGAGCGGGCGAACATCCGGGAAACTGGGCGAACCAACCAGGTTTATGGATATGACTAAAGATAACTATTTTATTGGACATCAGAGCGGAAGTGTAATAGCAAACGGGTTATATAACTCATTCGTCGGTTATGAAGCGGGTATGTCTAATACAGACGGGAGCAACGGGGTTTTTATTGGTTACAGGGCAGGGTATTCAAATGATACAGGGAACAGCAACGTTTTTATTGGGAATGAAAGTGGAAGAACCAATACATTGGGCGAAAGCAACGTGTTTTTAGGATATAATAGTGGTTATGGAAATACAGAAGGAAACAATAACACGTTTTTAGGCCATGTTGCCGGTTTCACGAACAGTACAGGTAATAATAACGTGTTTCTGGGCGATAGTTCCGGGTTTTATAACACTATTGGAGAGCAAAACATCTTTCTTGGAAATGGAAGTGGGAAGGCAAATACAGATGGCGATTACAATGCATATATTGGATTTCGTGCAGGGCACAAAAATAAAACGGGGAATAATAATGCATTTATAGGGTACCAGGCGGGTTATACTAACGAAACCGGCAATAATAATGCATTTATAGGTTATCAGGCAGGCTGGAAAACATGGAAAGGAGGCAAAAATGTTTGCATCGGTTATCAGGCAGGTTATAGTAATGTTGGAATTGCAGAAGGGCCTACCCAACCGGGTAATAATAACATTTATATTGGCGATCAATCTGCTTTATACAATACAACAGGCCGAAGTAATGTATATATCGGGCACAATGCAGGTTATGGAATGAATCCTATTAATGCCGGGAGCCCTCCGCGTTTTAATGTATATATTGGTTACCAGGCTGGATACACCGAATACAGTGGCAGAAATAACACTTTTATAGGGTACCAGGTAGGATATTCTAATTATATGGGCGATTTTTCAACGTTTATCGGGGACCAGGCAGGGTTTACAAACTATAACGGGGATTACAATACCTTTATAGGATTTCAGGCCGGTTACTCGAACTACTCGGGTAATTATAACTTGTTTATAGGTAACGAAGCGGGCAGAACAAATTCCACGGGAGCGGGAAATATTTTTCTCGGGTACAGAGCCGGATATTACGAAACAGGTAGCGATAAATTGTTTATAGATAGTAAAGACAGAACAAGTGAGGCTTTATCGAGAACCAGCTCGTTAATTTACGGGGAATTTAATGCTGATGTAAGCAGTCAGGTACTCCGGGTAAATGGGAAATTGGAAGTTAATAGAGCAATAGCATTGCCTATTTCAACTGTAACAACAAATACTACTCTTGGAGCAACTCATTACACTGTTTTGGTAAATGCTGCCACTGCTACTATTACATTGCCTGCTGCCAGTACATGTTCGGGAAGAATTTATGTGATAAAAAAAATTAATTCAACAGCAGGGAATATTACAATTGATGGTTACTCGGCTGAAACTATTGATGGTGTAACAACAATACTAATCTCTACTCTAAATGATAAAAGAGTAATTCAATCTGATGGAACTGGCTGGTATATAATAAATTAAAAACAGGGTGTCAGATAATTATTAAAATAAATATGCAATTAAAAATCAGAATCAAGGTAATAAAACTAAATAATGCAAGTACACTAATTATTAACCCTAAAGAATTTAAACATGGCGATCAAAAAACCGGTAATTAAAAGTAAAAATACGAAGAGGGAAATCATTAAACCAAAACCCTCTAAAGCAGATTACAGAACCCAGATCGTGGTTCAATTCCACGATGGAATCAATCTTCCATATACCAACGATGTAGGAAAATTCATTAAAGAGTATAACGTGGGCCCGTTGGAGCAACTGGTTAAAAAGTTCCCGGGAATAAGCATCAGCCCTCTTTACTCGGGTGTTAAACCAGAGACACTTAAAAAACTGATTGGCAAAGCCAAAGAGATGGACCCGACATATAAGGAAGGAAACTTCTTTCAGTATTTCAGGGTTACCTGTCCTGTTGAATTCAAACATCAGGCAATCCTTGAAGAGCTCTCGGCATGGAACAATATTAAAACCTTAAAAACATCGGCCAGGTATTCTCATCCATCTGTAAGTTATTCCGATGAAGCAAGAGCAATTGATCAAAACTATTTAGATGCTGCACCGGGTGGAATTGGCGCGAAAACGGTTTGGGATAATACATTAATCCCGGGTAGCGATGGCGCCGGAATAAAGTTTTGTGATATTGAAAAAGGATGGACACTTAACCACCAGGATTTGGGTACAATAAACCAACTGGCGGGTTCTGTAGATAATAATGGCCGGGCAGAAGGAACATCTGTACTTGGAATAGTCGGCGCTGCTGATAATGGCCAATATTGCATCGGTATAGCCCCGGCTTCTGACCTTAACGTTATTTCTTATGTTGATGCCCCTCCTCCGGTTGGTGAATTAACCCTTGAAGATGCGATACTTTTTAGCTTGACTTACCTGGGGTTTGGAGATGTTCTTTTGATTGAATCACAGGCAGAAGCTTTATATTCGGGAATTTCTTGTAAAGTTCCTGTAGAAGTTAATAACGAAGTTTTTAACGCCATCAGGCTTGCATCTGCATTAGGCATTATCGTTATAGAACCGGGGGGCAATGGAAATGGCTCTGATACCTGTGTTAACCTGGATGATTTACAAATTGGCGGCCAGTTTATTCTTTACCCTGGTTCGGCTCAATACCATGGAGATTCGGGAGCAATACTTGTTACCGCAGCTCACTCATCTACTTCAATTGCAGGCTCGGTAACTACCCACGAAATTATGCCATGGGCGCCAAAAGGTGAACGCATTGATTGCTATGCATGGGGCGAAAACATAAATACCCTGTCATCCGACATATCCGGGGCAACAGATCAATATACCGATACTTATGGAGGAACATCCGGGGCAGCTGCAATTATTGCAGGTGCTGTTTTAAATATGCAAAGTATGGCAATTGCCAACCAGGGTTTTAGGTTCAGCCCGTTACAAATCAGGAAAATCCTCAGGGATATTTCTTATGGAACACCGCTTTCTCACGATCCGGGAATCGGATATCAGGAACAATTACCCATAAATATGCCTAATCTGAATGCATTTGCAACAACATGTTTAAACACGTTTCCCGATTTATACCTGCGCGATTATATTGGAGATGATGGTTTACCACACTCGGGTTCAATATCATGGAGCCCTGATGTTATCAATAAGAATAGTTCTGTACCCGATCCGCAAACTGAATTTGGAGGACTGAATGTTGCAAACAGGAACAATGACGGATTAAGTGAGAATGCAACGTATAATGCTACAAACTATTTATATTTCAGAGCATTAAACCAGGGCGGAGCTCTCCCTACGAATGCAAAAGTAACGGCATTTTATTCAGAACCGGCAACCCTTCTTACTCCATCCATGTTAAATTTAATAGGCGAGATTAATTTCCCTTATGCTATTCCTTTTGGTGATAACATTGAAAACCTGACAGTTAGTAATGAATTGTCGTGGATTCCGACAAGCCCTGTTGGCCATTATTGTTTCGTGGCTGTAATTTCATGTGATGAAGATCCTTCGATTGATCCCAAAAAGATACCCGATTGGGACTGGGATAAATATTATAAATATATTCGCGAAAACAACAATGTTACCTGGAAAAATTTCGACATAGTTGAAATGAAGAAAAGCTCTTCGAGTCCTGCCCCCGAAGAAGAACCCGAGCAGGCAGAGGCCCCGGATATAGATCCTGTTGAAGAACAAGATCCTGTTCCGGATACTTCCAATGAACAAGAACCAACAGAAGAGCTTCCTGAAAAAGGCTGGCTTAGTTTAGGCTTTATTTCGCCGGGTTTACCAGACAGAAACCAGAAAATGAGCCTTGAAATCATTTCTAAACTTCCCCGGTCAGTTAAAGTTTTATTGCAAGTCCCCTTATCATGGAAAAAAATGATTTACAGGGGTTCTCCTTATGTATTACACAACAAGAAGAGGAGAATAGGATTTGCCCCAATTAACCCATCGGGAAAATCTGGTTTGGAAGATTTACTATTCCGGGCTAACTCTAAAGTTCACTTAAAATTATTCATTCATGTTCCCGATAAGCTGAAAAAACAAAGTTATTCTATTGCTGTAAGACAATTGCTTAATGGGAATGAGGTTGGAAGATATACCTGGAAGCTGATTCCGCCTAAAAAAGCGGATATAAAAATTGAAAAGAAACCTGTTAAAAGGAAATAAAACAAAAACGAATTGGGATAAATACACGGGCTGTCTCAAATGTTTTTTAATATCCATGCTTCGATAGGCCTGTCTGCCGAATGGGCAGGCCTGTCGAAATTTTTTCTTGCGTGGCAAAAATATGAACAACATGAACACTTTTGACAGCCTCTTATTTCCTGTTTTCAGCGTGTTACAAAACGATATGCCCGTTTTTGAAAAATATTCCTGTGTTTTCAGGGCTTCCTGTGGGTACCCCGCAAAAGTGAGAGAAACAGGAGTCTCTTTGTTTACAATGCATTTGTCAATTTAATTTGAATATTTATGATTTATACAGTATATTTCTTCTTTACTTTAATTCTCACAATATGAAAAAGCAATTTTATTTATTTTTAACAGGATTGTTGTGTATTGTTACTATAAATACATTTAGTCAGGCTCCTGAAAAATTCAATTACCAGGGTGTTTTAAGAAACCCGGCAGGCGAATTAGTTGAAAATACAAGCATAACAGTAAAACTTTCTTTACTCGAAGGCAGTTCCGCCGGCGAAGTTAAGTATTCTGAGAGTCATACAGTTTCTACAAATGATTATGGACAGTTTGCAGTACAGGCAGGTGCAGGAACCGTTCTTTCAGGCAGTTTTACCGGAATTAACTGGTCTAACGAAATGTACCTGAAAACCGAGGTGGCTAATCCTGCCGGTGGAACATTGGTTGAAACGGGAACCGTTCAGCTGATTTCTGTTCCTTATGCACTGTATTCAAACAAGGCAAAGGTTCTCGATAACAACGCGCTTTACTTTACCGAAACAGATACCTTGTTTGCGGTGAAAGATCATGACGGGAATATTGTTTTTGCAGTTTTCCCCGACGGGGCAAAGGTTTATGTAAACGAAACAGCAAAAGGGAATATTGGTGGTTTTGCTGTAAGCGGGCGTACATCAAACAAAGCGGGCGTAGAAGTGGAGTACCTTCGGGTAACATCAGATAGTACCCGTGTATATGTAAATGATACCTCAACATTAAAAGGCAATATTGGCGGTTTTGCTGTAAGTGGCAGAACATCATCAAAAGGAAAACCACTTAACTATTTACAGGTACTTCCCGACAGTACACGAATATTTGTAAAAGATTCAATAGCAGGTTTTGGAATCTCGAACCTGGAAAGCGGAACTTCTGAAAGCTTTCTTAATTTGAATAAACAAAATTATTTTATCGGGCACCAAACAGGTAATAAGATAACCGACGGGGTATATAATAGCATGATGGGATACCAGGCCGGGTACAATACAAACATCGGGAGCAATAATTTATTTTTGGGTTACAGGAGTGGGTATATGAATATTACCGGGGGAAATAATGTGTTTATCGGTACAGAAAGCGGCTATGTAAACCAATACACGTATCAAAATACCTATGTCGGATACAGGAGCGGGTATGAACTTTCGGGTGCAGCAAATACCGTGTTGGGTTCAATGGCCGGCGAAAATGCCGGTGGTGGAAATAATACATTTATTGGTACATCGGCAGGCCGCATAGCTACAGGTGGTAACAATACTTTTGTTGGACAAGGTGCCGGTTATGGATTCCCGGATGAGAATACCGGTGTCAGAAATACATATATCGGGCAGGCTGTTGGAGCTAAAACCACCACGGGAAGTTATAATGTGATGCTCGGATTTAATGCAGGATATTTGAATTACGAGGGATCAAAAAATACTTTTTTAGGTTATGATGCCGGACATAATATACACGAAGGATCAGGCAATATATTTATTGGATATGAAGCCGGAAAAGATATTGATGGAATAAGTAACCGATTGGTAATTGAAAACTCGAATGCCGATTCTACTTCAGCCCTTATTTATGGTGAGTTTGACCAGAATGATTTACGTATCAACGGGAATGTTGGAATAAATTATCCTGCAGTTAATGGATATGGTTTAATTCTTGATGTTCCAGATGGACAAACAAGCACTTATACACTTTGGGTATACGGGAGTTCATTTAGTTCAGGTGGTACATGGGACGCATCAGATGAAAAATTTAAAAAAGATATAATCCCAATTACAAGTACTGTTCAAAAATTATCAAAGTTATCTGGTGTATATTATAATTTGAAAGTGGATGAATTTCCCAAAATGAAATTTTCTGATAAAAAACAGATTGGTTTTTTGGCTCAAGAAGTGGAACAGTATTTTCCTGAACTAGTTAAAGAAGATTTGGATGGGAATAAAGCAATAAACTATAGTAAATTTACTCCTATATTAGTTGAAGCTATAAAGGAGCAACAAAAACAAATTGATACTTTAATAAACGAAAATAGTAATCTAAAACAACAACTCATTGAAATGAATAACCGACTTCAAAAATTAGAAAAATAAAATTAGCAAATTATTAATAAAACATTTATTAACAAATTAAAAATAATGCCATGAAAAAGATAGCAATAACACTAATACTAGTTATCTCAGCTTTATTGCAAGCATATTCACAGGCTCCTGAAAAATTCAATTACCAGGGTGTTTTAAGAAACCCGGCAGGCGAATTAGTTGAAAATACAAGCATAACAGTAAAACTTTCTTTACTCGAAGGCAGCTCCGTCGGCGAAGTTAAGTATTCTGAGAGCCATACGGTTTCTACAAATGATTATGGCCAGTTTGCAGTACAGGCAGGTGCAGGAACCGTTCTTTCAGGCAGTTTTACCGGAATTAACTGGTCTAACGAAATGTACCTGAAAACCGAAGTGGCTAATCCTGCCGGCGGAGCATTGGTCGAAACGGGAACTGTTCAGATGATTTCTGTTCCTTATGCACTGTATTCAAACAAGGCAAAGGTTCTCGATAACAACGCGCTTTACTTTACTGACACGGATACCTTATTTGCGGTGAAAGATCATGACGGGAATATTGTTTTTGCAGTTTTCCCCGACGGGGCAAAAGTTTATGTTAATGAACTTGCTAAAGGCAACCTGGGAGGTTTTGCTGTAAGCGGGCGTACATCAAACAAAGCAGGCGAAGAAGTGGAGTACCTTCATGTAACAACAGACAGTACACGAATATATGTGAACGAAGATTCTACAAAAGGGAACATAGGCGGATTTGCAGTAAGCGGCAGAACAACAAATAAAAAAGGAAGTGTAAATGATTATTTTTTCGTTACTCCCGATAGCACCCGTGTTACTTTTAACTCGGCAGGTAAAGGATACAATGGAGGCTTTGCAGTTATTGGAAGAACAACCGGAAGCGAAAGCCTGAGCAGCCTCCTGAATCTTTTTCCTGACAATTATTTTATCGGGCACGAGAGCGGAATCAATACAACTGGTACAAATAACCTGTTTCTCGGGTATCAATCCGGAAAACTCTCAACAGCAGGCAGCAGCAATGTGATGATTGGTTCCTGGGCCGGGTACGAAAACAATGGTAATTTTAACGTGTTTCTCGGGTATGAAAGCGGTTACAGTAATATTGGCGGCGCTGATTACAGGTATGCACATTACAATACTTTTTTGGGTTATCAAAGTGGTAAAGGAAACACTATAGGATGGAACAATGTTTATATTGGTTATAAATCGGGCCTGTCAAGCACGGAATCAACAAATAATGTACTTATCGGAGTTGAATCGGGTACTTTATTAAGCAACGGTGATAATAACGTGTTTATTGGCCCATATTCCGGGTGGAAAAGCACAGTTTGCAATAACAATGTTTTTATTGGAAACTCTGCCGGAATGAATAACACGAAAGGGTATAACAACGTGTATATTGGCGAAGGAACCGGGGTAAAAAACGATACAACAATAAATAATGTTTTTATTGGCAGTAAAGCAGGTGCGAATCAGAAAAATGGGCCAAATAATACATTTATTGGTTATGGCGCCGGTTACAATGCTACAGGATCTGCAAATGTTTTTATAGGTTTTAATGCCGGAACAAGTGAAACAGGTTCCAATAAACTCATTATTGATAATTCAGGTACAACTTCACCACTTATTTATGGCGATTTTGATAAAAATCAATTGAAAATAAATACAATACTTAACCTGGGAAGTGTTAGTGTTTATCCAACAACACCTGTTGAAGGTGATATTATCCGTTTAAAAGGCCATGTTTCAGATTCTGATGGATTATACGTTTACAATGGGTCAGGCTGGACTATTATTGTTATCTGGGGATTAAAGCATTGACAAGGTATAAAAATATATAAACAGGTTTTAAAATAAGGGTAGTTCTTTAGTTCTCAATTTATAACTTGTAAAAAGTTAACTCTGCCGAAATGGCTGCTGTTTTGGTTGAAGCTGTTAAAGAACTGAAAACCGAAAACGATAATCTTAAAAATCAATTACTGGAAATGAATAAACGTCTTGAAAAGTTAGAAAAATAATTTTTTAATTACTATTTATTACTTTTGTCCGGTTAAAATTTAAATAAGAATACTATCGTGCTTACAGCACTTTCAATTTATATATTTAACTGTTTTTTACCTTACTTTTGCCCCTATGGGGCTATTGTTTAGTTCTGTAGGAACTAAAGTATGGTAAAAACTATACAAATAAAAAAAGTAAGCCCGATACGGGCGACAGAAACATGGGAACCATTACATTTCAGTATAATATAATTAAGATATTAAAAGATTTTACCGGACAACAAAAACTATTTATAAAAAAGCTGCCTTAAAATTAGTTGTTTTCGGGTAGCTTTTCTATTTTAGCTTTTACAGCACTCTAAAATTTAAAAACTATGAAAAAAACAGTATTCTTATTTTTATTTATTGTCTTTACTTTTTTACACGTGAATAGCCAGGTACCTGAAAAATTCAATTACCAGGGAGTATTGAGAAATTCATCCGGTGAATTAGTAGAAAACACTTCAATAACAGTAAAACTTTCTTTACTCGAAGGCAGTTCTGCCGGTGAAGTTAAGTATTCTGAGAGCCATACAGTTTCTACGAATGATTATGGCCAGTTTTCAGTACAGGCAGGTGCAGGAACCGTTCTTTCAGGTAGTTTTACCGGAATTAACTGGTCTAACGAGATGTTCCTGAAAACCGAGGTGGCTAATCCTGCCGGTGGCACACCTGTTGATATGGGAACTGTTCAGCTTATTTCTGTTCCTTATGCACTGTATTCAAACAAGGCAAAGGTTCTCGATAACAATGCGCTTTACTTTACCGAAACAGATACCTTGTTTGCCGTGAAAGATCACGATGGAAATATTGTTTTTGCAGTTTTCCCCGACGGGGCAAAAGTTTATGTAAACGAAACAGTAAAGGGGAATATTGGTGGTTTTGCTGTAAGCGGGCGTACATCAAATAAAGCGGGAGTAGAAGTGGAGTATCTGCATGTAACACCAGACAGTACAAGAATATATGTGAACGAAGATTCTATAAAAGGGAACATAGGCGGATTTGCAGTGAGTGGCAGAACATCAAACAAAGGTACTTCTGAACTCATGTTTGTTGCAACACCCGATAGTACCAGGATTTTTACAAGAGATACCATTAGCGGCTTTAGTGTTCAAAATAATAAAAATGGTACTTTTTCAAGTTATATACAGTTATCTCCACTTAATTATTTTATCGGGCACGAGAGTGGAGAACTCGTACAGCAAGATTTATTAAACCCGGGAATGGGTAAATACAATACATTTTTTGGATTTCAGGCAGGTAAAAATACTGTTTCGGGATATAATAATATTTTTGTTGGTAATATGGCCGGGCATAGCAATGTTTCCGGGGCATGGAATATTTTTGTCGGTAATAATTCCGGGTTCTCGTCTGTTGATGCATTATCAAATATATTTATTGGCGATCAGGCAGGCTACAATTTTATTGATGGAATACAGAATGTTTTTATTGGTAACAATGCAGGCTACAATTCTACAACCAATGTTTACGGCAACCTTTTCGTAGGAAATAGTGCAGGAAAAAGTAATGTGTCAGGTAATTACAATGTATATGTCGGGATAAGTGCAGGTTATAGCGCTACAGGTACAAATAATACTTTTGTCGGGAATAATAGCGGTTTCAGTAATTTAGGTTTGCAAAACACGTATATTGGTTCCGAAAGCGGAATATATACATCTACAGCAAGGCGAAACGTCTATATTGGTTACAGGAGCGGGTATCGTTCTACTGGCAGCGGCAACGTGTTTATTGGAAACTCGGCAAATAATACCAATTTCTCAACCGTTACATACAGCAATTGTGTTGCAATTGGCGATAGTGTAATTGTTAATGCTTCTAACCAGGTTCGGCTTGGAAACAATAACATTACAAGCCTCTATTGTATGGGTGCTTATACATCAGCTACTGGTGATGCCTTGTGTATTACAACAACTGGTCTAATTGGAAGAGTAACATCATCAAAAAGATATAAAACTGAAATCACACCAATAGAAATTAATACATCAAATATTTATAAACTTCGCCCGGTTTCATATACAGGAATAAGTGATAATAAACGGCATTTTGGTTTAATTGCAGAAGAAGTGGCAGAGGTTATTCCAGAACTGGCAAGTTTTGCAAGGGAAAAAGATGTTATTCCCGGCAGTAGTTCCGAAAAACTAATACCCGATGCTGTGCAATACCCAATATTATCGGTATTGTTACTAAACGAGATTCAAAAACATGAAACTACAATAAATCAGCAAAATATTGATATTGAAAAGCTTAAAAATGAAAATGCGGAACTGAAAAACAGGCTGGAAAAACTCGAAGAAATAATTTTAAAATAACCTGTTCAGATAAAAGAGTAAAATACCCGGATCCCTTGTGAAAAAAGTCTTTGTAAACAGGTAATATTTAGGCGGGAACGAACATTAAGACAAAATACTTTTTAGTATTTTGTCTTTTTGTTTTATATTTATATGTTTTTTATTTGCATAAAAAATTAGAAAAAATGAGAAAGCTATTAATAACATTTCTGATTGTTTTTTTACAACTGCCATTAATTGCACAAATTAATAAAAACGGGATTCCCTTTATACAAAATTTTTCTAAAGACGATTACAATGCACACGAACAAAACTGGGCTGTATGTGCTGATAACCGGGGAGTAGTTTATTTTGGGAACCACGAAGGAGTTATCGAATATGATGGTATAAATTGGAATACAATACCTGTTACGAATAATTCAACTATTCGTTCTTTGGCAGTTGATTCGTTAGGAACAATCTATGTGGGTGCTGTTGGTGAGTTTGGATACCTCGCACCTGATACGTATGGAAAAATGAAATATATATCGTTATTTAATAAAAATATTGATTCGTTAAATGTTGGTGATGTCTGGAAAACATATTGTATAGGAAGTGAAACGTATTTTTGTGCCGGGTCTTCAATCTTTAAATTTAAAAATAAAAAATTTGAAAACTTTTACAGGGACACTTTAGGAGGATTTATAAGTTTTTATATTAACAATCGATTGATATTAGGAAATTATTTTCATGGCCTTAAAGAGCTTAAAAACGATCAGTTTGCTTTAATTAAAGGAGGTGATTTTTATAAGGAAAAAGATGTTTTTGTTATCCTGCCATTAAGCGAAAAGGAGCTGTTTATAGGCACAATGGTTAATGGAAATTATATTTATAATGTAGAAACAGGCGAATCAAAGGATATTGAAAAATATAGTAAAAAATTTAATTTCCTTTCCCATTTTTTAAAAGATGCCCAGCTTTACAATGGCATTCAGTTAAAAAACGGGAATTATGTTTTAACAACTGTTAATAATGGTTTAATTATCATCAATAAACAGGGAGAAATTTTACAGCACATCACTAAAGAGAACGGACTGGGTGATATTACCGTTACCAATGCTTTTGAAAGCGGAAGTGTTTTATGGTTAAGCCTGTTTAACTACCTTTCGTATGTAGAAATAAACTCCCCATTTACAAAATTTGATTCTAAAAATGGAATTGAAGGAATGATTATTGATACTGAGCGATTTAAAGGAACTTTATATGTTGCAACCAGTCTTGGGTTGTACTATCAGTATTTCGATGAAAATGGTTTTCCTGCTTTTAAAATAGTCGAAGGCCTCGATCAAATGGTTTGGACCCTGGAAAAAATTATTACCAATGATAATAAAGAACGATTACTCGCAGGTTCTTCCGTAGATGTTTATGAAATCATGGGAGTAAATAAAATTAAAGTAATTAAATACAAAGATGGTCTTATTAATTGCAGCTGTTTGTTCCAATCAAAATTCGATAAAAACAGAATATATGTCGGGTACAGAGATGGCCTTACATATATTGAATATAAAAATGATAATTGGATAACTCAGGAAAATAGATACAGATTCTCTGAATCTATTGAAACTATTGCCCAGGATAAAAATAAAAATTTGTGGCTGGGAACATCTTTTAACGGGATTATTCAATTTAACCCCGAAAAGGAAGTCTTAACCAGGTATGGATTAAACGAGGGCCTGCCATCTTTAGATGGAAATAGAGTTTGCCTGGTTAATAATGATATTTTAATTGCTGCTAAAGGTGGTATCTATTCTGTTAACCCTGAAAATAATAAAATAGAAAAATATGATAAGTTCCCTGATTTCAAGACACGTACAGATAAGATTATAGGAATTTTCCAGGAAAACGATTCTATTTTTTGGATAATATCAAAGCATATTAACAAGAATAATATTGAAAATTACCAATATGTTGAAAAACTTATCCAGGGTGATACCAGAAAAGAATTAATTGATATCCCGTTTCGAAGAGTAAAAAATCATAATATTTTAAATGTCTCTTTTGATGATGATGGTTCTGTTTGGTTTTTATCAACTATTGCAGCGTTAAATTACAATTCGTTGAATGAGTATAATTTTTCAGATACCTATTACAGCTTAAACAGGAAAGTCAGCCTGCAGATTGATTCAATTATATTCTTTGGTACAAATTATATAGATACTACAAGCAATATTGTTTCTGTTAAACAACCGGAGAACTTAAAAAACGTACTTGATTATAAACAGAACAACATAACTTTTTATTATTCTTCTCCATATTTCCCTAATGAAGATATAAAATACAGCTATAAACTGGAAGGGTTTGAAAAAGAATGGTCGAATTGGGACATTAAAACATATAAAGAATACACGAATATGAACGAAGGTTCATATATATTTAAAATTAAAGCACTAAACATATACGGAATTGAAAGCGAAATTGCTGAATATGAATTTTCAATTCTGCCTCCCTGGTACCGGACTGTATGGGCTTATATGCTTTACTTCATATTTGCTATTGCTGTAATAGCAGTTGTTGTTAAACTTTATACAAGAAAGTTACAACTCGAAAAAATCAGGTTAGAGCAAATTGTTAAAGAGCGAACAGAAGAAGTGGTAAAACAGAAAGATGAAATAGAAAAACAACGTGACGAAATTGCCGATAAAAATAAAAGCATTACCGATAGTATTGAATATGCAAAACGTATTCAAAATGCTGTTTTACCTTCTAAAGAACTGGCACAGGAAATACTACCCGAGCATTTTATTCTGTTCCGCCCTCGTGATATCGTGAGTGGTGACTTTTACTGGTTTACCAAAAAAGATAATTTATTGATTATTATTGCAGCCGACTGCACGGGACATGGCGTTCCCGGGGCATTTATGAGTATGCTGGGGGTATCGTTTATTAATGAGATTGTTAATAAACATGAAGTTATATATGCAGGCGATATACTAACCCATTTACGTGCCGATGTAAAAAGAACTCTTTCACAAACAGGTAAAGAAGGCGAAGCAAAAGATGGTATGGATATAGCCCTTTGTATTGTAGATCTCGAAAAAATGAAAATGCAATATGCAGGAGCTTATAATCCAATGTATATGTTCCGAAATAACGAACTTATAGAATATAAAGCTGATAGAATGCCAATAGGTATTTATGTTAAGGAAAGGGAAACATTCACAAACAACGAAATTGATCTTCAAAAAGGAGATGTTTTTTATATTTTTTCAGATGGATACCAGGATCAGTTTGGCGGAGAAACAGGCGAAAAGTTTAAAACTAAAAACTTCAAAGAATACCTACAGCAAATTCATAAAAAACCAATGGCCGAACAACGCGAATTACTCAATACCAATATCGATAAATGGCGCGGAAGGTGGGAACAGGTTGATGATATTATCGTGCTTGGAGTCAGAATATAAATAAAAAACCGGGTAAATTTTTACCCGGTTTTTTATTTATTCCCATTTATAAAATTCTTTTCTTCTTTTAACCTCATAACTTCATATTCTTTCATAAAATATTCTGTTTTTTGGTGATAGAACATTCTTGATACGAGAAAAGCAAAAGCTACTATAATCATATTTAAAACAGCCGATTCAAAAATCTCACTAATTTCCCGTTCAAAAAACAAAGCAATAATTATAAAAAAAACAATACTTATGAATAACTGAAGAATATATTTATAAAACGAAAAATAAAATACAGACGATATTAAAAGAACAGCGATTAAATAAACCTGAATAATAATTTCGTTATTAAATGATGATAAGCAGGCTTTAGCAGCAAACCAGCATAATGTAATGAGTGAGATGATAAAATGAATCGATTTATGGTAACCCCGGATATTCTTTGCCGATTTGGTTTGATTAAAGTAAATATATAAAGTAAAAATAACCGAAAAAACAATTAAAAATACATCAAGCTTAAACTGGATAAGAAAAGTTTCATGAGTCACCAGGTGTTGGTTAAAAAGTACATCATACGATGAAATAATCAGGGAATAAATGACTAATCCTATAGTAAAATATTTTGCTCTTAAATTATTTATATAACAAAATCTTTTTTCAATTTCATCTTTTAAATAGGGAGGAATAAGTTGTGGTTTTAAGCTATTTAGCATTTCGGTAATTTTATACTAAAGTTATTAGATTTTCATCAATTTATCAAATAATAAAAGATTAAACATGAAAAACAGGGATTGATTGTAATTTAGATGATGACATATAATACAAAAACCGCTCTGGGAGCGGTTTTTGTGAACCTGGAGGGACTCGAACCCCCAACCTTCTGGTCCGTAGCCAGATGCACTATCCATTATGCTACAGGTCCAATATGTTTTTTAAATATTCTCTTCCAGCCCCAGATTTGAAATATTTTTCCCTGTTTCTGGCTTCTATCCTGGTTTCAACTTTCTCGTAATATACTACTTTCCAAGGTTTATAAGGTGAAGTCGATTTGTTTTTTCCTAAATTATGTTCTTTTAGTCTTTTTTGCAAATCTAAAGTAAATCCCTTGTAAAGTCTATTGTCAATCGAACTTTTTATAATATAAACAAAGAACATTTTTCTTTATTTCTTTTGCCAGATGCACCCTGCCTGCCTGCCGGCAGGTATCCATTATGCTACAGGTCCAATTCAGGCTGCAAATATATAAAAATAATTCATTACTTACCAAATTGAGAATTTGTATTTCAATATTTTTAAAAATTGCATTCTGAATCACTATTTCCCGGTAAAAATTTATATAAGAATATGATCATGCTACAGCACTTTCAATTTATACATTTAACTGTTTTTTTACCTTACGGGGCTAAGGTTTAGTTCCATTGGAACTAAAGTATGGTAAAACTATACAAATAAAAAAAGTAAGCCCGATACGGGCGACAGAAACACGGATATCTTTATATTTCAGAATTAAGATTACTATTGTCCGGTAAAATTGAAACCAATAAAGATGTCGCAACTATGTTGCTTCATAAATTTTATAATATGTTTATCTACACATATATAGCAACTAGTTGCTAATATAAATACTGCGTAGCACCTGCCTGCCGCAGGCTGGGTAAAATCTTTGTAGAATTAAATAGTAAATAAAAATGAAGCCACATAGTGGCGAAATCTAAGAAAAGGCTTAATATTATTCATGTTACAAGATTTAGTAAAATTTTAATCGGACACCAATGAATTAAGATATTAAAAGATTTTACCGGACAACAAAAATTCTGAATCAGTAAATTACTAATTATTTTAAATACTCCTAATTCATAATTCAACTGAACGATATATTTCTTAAATTTGATACAAATAGATAATTTAAACCCACTATATCATGAAAAAAACTTTAAAATGGTTATTCAGAACGATAATCATACTTATTGTATTGATAATCGCGTTAATGGTAATTATTCCTTGTTTTTTCAAGGATGAAATTCTGATTAAAGTAAAAGAAGAAATCAATAAAAATGTAAATGCAAAAGTAGAATTTACCGATGTTACATTATCATTATTTAAAAGTTTCCCCGACTTTAATTTAGGCTTGCACGAATTGTCAGTTATTGGAATTGATAAATTCGAAAAAGATACTTTAATGTCCTTTAAGTCATTTAATGTTGAAGTTGACTTAGTAAGTGCTTTAAAAAAGAATATCGTTGTAAATGGAATCATCCTGAATAGGCCCTATATACAGGCGAAAGTACTGGCCGACAGCTCTGCAAACTGGGATATAGCAATACCTTCTGAAGAAATCCAGGATACAATAGCAGAAGAAACAACATCTCAGCCTTCAGATTTCAGATTAAAACTGAAAAAATTCCAGATAATTGATGCCAATATCATTTATAATGATGCAACATCAGGTATGAGTGCTTCTTTAAACAACCTTAATTTTTTATTAAAAGGTGATTTTGGGATGGATTATTCCGATCTTTCAATAAACACAACAATAGATGCGATTAATATTAAAATGGGTGCAATAAAATACCTGAAAGAGGCACGCTTTGGATTTAATGCAACCATTGGAGCCGACTTAAAAAATAGCATTTATACTTTTAAGGACAATTTGTTATCAATTAATGATATTGCTTTAGCTTTCGAAGGAAAAGTTGAAATGCCAACCGACGATATTCTGATTGATATGAGGTTTAATACGCTAAAAACAAGCTTTAAATCATTATTATCTATGGTGCCTGCAATTTATATGCAAGGCTTCGAAGAATTGAAAACGAGTGGAAATTTAGCCCTTAATGGCAATATTAATGGTATATTAAATGATTCAATAACTCCATCTGCGAATTTGCAATTGATTGTTGAAAATGCAATGTTTAAGTATCCCGATTTACCCAAGTCTGTTGAGAATATTAATATCGACCTTTCTGTCTTTTATGACGGGGTAAATAACGACAATACAACCATCGATTTAAATAAATTTCATCTCGAAATGGCTCAAAATCCGTTCGATATTGTTATGCATGTTCGTACTCCAATGAGCGATCCATTTGTAGAAGCCGGCCTGGTTGGAAAGATTGTTTTAAAATCGTTTAAGGATATTATTCCAATGGAAAATGCAAATATTGATGGCGAAATGAATGCTGATGTTAAAATTGCAGGAAATTTATCAACTATTGAAAATGAAAAGTATGAAGAATTTAAGGCATCAGGGAGATTGCAACTTAAAGATTTTTTATTTGAAAGCAAGGATGTTCCCCAACCAGTAAAAATTATTGAAACAACATTCAACTTTACTCCAAAATATCTCGAATTGCAGTCATTTAAATCACAAATCGGTAAAAGCGATTTTAACCTGAACGGTAAAATTGAAAATTATATTCCTTATATATTAAGCGATGGAACGATAAAAGGAAATTTTATTTTTAACTCGGCTTTTATTGATGCAAATGAGTTTATGTCGGGTGATACCGAAGAAACTGTTGAAGATACTGCATCAACCCCAATGACAGTTTTTGAAGTACCCGCGAATGTTGATTTTACTCTGCAATCGAGTTTAAATCATATTTTATATGATAAAATGGATATTCAGAACCTGAAAGGTACATTTATAATAAAAGACAAAAAGGTTATCATGGATAACCTGAATATGAATTTACTGGATGGATTTTTAGGTGTTAATGGAGAATACAATACACAGGATATTCAAAAACCATCAGCAACTATGGCATTGGATATTCGTGATATTGAAATTCAAACTGCCGTTACTTCCTTTAGTATGATTGGAAAAGTAGCATCCATATTAGAAAACTGCAAAGGCAAAGTATCCATAAAACTTGATTATACCAGCTTACTTGATTCAACTATGAGTCCTGTTTTAAATTCAATCGAAGGTTATGGAAGGTTACAATCAAAAGAAATTCAGGTTGTAAACTCAAAAACACTCGATAAGCTTTTTGAAATGGTAAAGCTGGGTGATAAAGCCGGCAACTCGTTTAATGATATCAATATTAGCTTTAAAATAAGTAATGGAAGAGTAAACGTTGAACCTTTTGAAACAAAAGTGGGTGATATAAAAATGATTTTGGGAGGCTCTCATGGAGTTGATCAAACCATGGATTATGACTTAGCATTAGCTGTACCAGTGAGCTATTTTGGTTCTGCTGCAAACCAGGTGCTTGAAGGATTGCTCGATAAAGCTTCTTCAAAGGGAGTTAATCTTGAAAAAACACAGAATATTAAAATAAATGCCAGGATTACCGGAACAACTACCGATCCCAAAATTTCATTAGGAGAAAGCAGTGGTGATGAAGAATCATCCAGGGGACAACTAGTAGATCAGGCAAAAGAAGAAGTTAAGGCAAAAGCAGGAGAGGAACTTGCTGCACAAGCCCAAAAAATTATTGATGATGCCGAAAAAGAAGCTGCAAAAATAAAAGAAGATGCCCGTATCGCGGCCGATAAACTTTTAAAAGAAGGTAATGAAAATGCTGATCAGTTGGTTAAGAAAGCCGCAAAAGAAGGCCCTATAGCAAAAATTGCTGCCGAAAAAACAGCTGACGGAGTAAAAAAAGAAGCTAAGAAAAAAGCAGATACCCTGGTTAAGGAAGCTGGTGTAAAAGCAGATAAACTTGTTGAAGATGCCCGTGTTCGTGCCGAAAAACTTAAACAAGGCGAAAAATAAGATGCGTATCGTTCTAAATTGAAAAAGTACTGCTTAACCAGCGGTACTTTTTTGTATAAAAAAACCTCCCGATAATTCAGAAGGTTTTTTATATATGATTGAGAAATTAAAATCTCTTTTCTTTAATTCTGGCTTTTTTACCAGTTAAATCACGTAAATAGAAAATTCTTGCTCTGCGAACTCTACCTTTTTTATTCAATTCAACTTCTTCAATAAAAGGTGAGTGAACAGGGAAAATTCTTTCAACTCCGATTCCACCGGAAATTTTTCTTACAGTAAAAGTTTCAGTAACACCTGCTCCTTTTCGTTGAAGAACAACTCCTCTAAAATTCTGAATTCTTTCTTTGTTACCTTCTTTAATCTTATAATGAACGGTAATTGTATCGCCAGCTTTAAATTCAGGGAACTCTTTTTTTACAGCGAATTCACTTTCTACAAATTTCATTAAATCCATCCTGATATACTTATTTAAGTTTTTGAATTCTTTTTAAACAGAGCGCAATATTACAAATATTTTTTTGATTATTATAATAATTTGCTTTAAAAATGATTATTAATCCGTTAAAAATTGAAATATTTTAGATTGCAAAGATCTTTTAAATTTCACTTTTTTCAAAGCTGATTTGAATTATTTTTTGATTTTAATGTAAATGCAATATATACAGCGGATTATTTGTGATAAAACAATTTGCGAATAAGAATGAATTCTAAACTAAATAGAAATCTTCTTTAGCTACTTAAAAATGATGAATTGGTAAAATTTGTTGTACAAAATTATATGATGATTAAAAGATGAACTAAACAAAAAAACCGCTGCAATTGCAGCGGTTTTTTTGTTGTCATATAATGTATTAATGACTGTTGCCAATCACTTTTAGCTCTTCTCCATTATCTTTTACAATCATTCTATACCATTCTTCGTCATAGCCTGGTTGTTCAACTGTTGGGGTTACATATTTATAATTATCAGGTACAGGGCGTGCCTGCTTAATATTACCATCCATGTATTTGGTAAATAAATATGCATACAGCTTTTTCCATGTATATACAGTATTATTCCCTTGTTTTACCGAGTAATTGGTAATAATTTCCAAAGCTTGTTTTGGGTTCGATTGATATAGTTCAGAAGCTTCTTTGTCAATAGCTTTAATTTCCTCAATATATCCCAATTCGAGTTTTTCCTGTAATGGTTGAATGTCTTTAATCATGTCGGAATAACGGGTATATGCGAAATTCGAAACCTGGTTAAATACCCAGAATGCAGCATTATCGCTAAATTCCATGATTGAACCATTACCAACCGCGAATGTCTCGGGAACGCTGGTCATTCCGCAATACATTGGAGTGTAAACAGTTGAATAGGTGTCATCAACACCAAACCAAATGATTCCGCCAACAGGATTTGGTAACCAGCCACGGCTTTGGGCTACAAATGAAAATCCTGTTTGTTGTGTCGAAATTGCTCTTTCGTGTAAATAGGAAACTCCGTCAACTTCCCATGTCATAGGTCTCCAGCGAACAATTGATTTGTATGGGCCGGCGCCAATATCCTGGGTCATATCCATAGGTGTATTCTGATAGTAATCGCGCATCAATTGCATTACATCATGAACCGTTAATTTATTATCTACTTTAACCCATAGAGGCATTCTGTTTTTAAGATCTTTACCCATTGCATAATCAAGGTATTGCCCCATTTGGCTGTTTACTTTATTAAAGCCTGAAAAAACCCTTGCTTCGCAAAAACGTGCACCACCAAAATCTAACGGGGCATAAACATCTGAAAAACTAAAATCAGCATCAGAACCTGTATAATATCCTTTTTCACGAGCAAAAGAAATTACATCAGCTGCATGGAAAGTTGTTTGTTTTGGATCGTCAAAGTTGTTTTTCTTATTAAATGGAAATGTAGTAATTCTTGCATGATTGGCATGTCCTGAAATATATCCGTCGGGAATCATACGTGCAACCCAAACTGCTCCGGTAACCCCGGGGCCTTTACCAATAAGTTCCATTATCCAAACTTCATTGGCATCAGAAATTGAAAAGGATTCTCCTGTACTGTAATAGCCATATTTACTAACAAGATCGGTCATTATCTGGATAGCTTCACGTGCTGTTCTTGATCTTTGAAGTGCAATATAAATTAATGATCCATAGTCAACCAGTCCTGTTGTATCTTGCAGTTCTTCACGTCCGGTATAAGTCGTTTCACCTATAGCTACCTGGTTCTCGTTCATATTTCCAACTACATTATAGGTATGTTTAGCTTGTGGAATTTCGCCAAGATATTTACCTGTATCCCATTCGTATATTTTCATCAGGGTGCCATCGGGATAATCTGCTGCGGGCCAATGATATAATTCTCCAAAAAGTACATGCGAATCAGCAGAGTAGGATATCATGGTTGATCCATCTACTGTTGCTCCTTTTGTAATTAAAAAATTTGTACATGCATAGCTTGATGTATTTATCAAAACTATAGACAAAAACGCTAAAGAGATTGTTAAGATTGATTTTTTCATGGTTTATGTATTAATTGTTGATTTTATTTCTGACTTTGACAAAAATAGAAAAATATTTAAATTTTAAAAGCTTTCGTATTATTGATTATTTAAAACATGAGTTCTACAATTTGTTTGCGATCATCATCTGTAAATTTGTGAACCATACCATCAATTTGATTATTCAGCATCTGCTTCGTTATCTCTTCCTTTTTTTCAATTCCAATATTGATATCTGCTAATCGGACAGGGCAATCTAATGATTTAAAAAATTTCTCAAGAAGAGCAATTGTTTCATCTGCAGAATTTGTTCCAAACAATTGGTTTCCCAGTTTTACAATTCTATCATGAATTCTGTTTTTTTGTAGTCGGAGCCATGCAGGATAAGCTATTGAAAGGGTTGCTCCATGTGGCGTATCATATAAATAAGATAAATTGTGGCCGATATCGTGTACACCCCAGTCGCCATACTTACGGCCATGACTGGTTTGCCCGTTTAAAGCAACTGTTGCAGCCCACATAATTTTCGCCCTAAGTTCGTAGTTTGTTGGTTCTTTAAGCACTAACGGGCCATATTCCATGGCTTCTTTAATTACAGCTTCAACAAACCTGTCTGAAAGAGATGCATCACCTTCGCCAAAATAAGCTTCCAGGCTATGAGCAATAAGATCGACTATTCCGTATGCAGTGTAATTTTTGGGAACACTATACGTAAATTCGGGATCTAAAAATGAATGTGCCGGATACATTAACGAAGATACATAACCAATTTTCTCTTTTGTTTTATGATTTTGCAAAACTGCCGCCCCGTTCATTTCTGTTCCGGTAGCAGCAAGAGTCAGGATGGCAATTAATGGTTTTGTAGTTTGGGGTTTAACTTTATACTTCATAAATGCCCATGGATCGGTATTATTGGCTATTGCCAATGCTGTAACTTTAGCCGAATCTATCACGCTTCCTCCACCAACGGCTACAATAACATCAATTTGATTTAGCTTACCAATTTGTGCTGCATCAATTACATCATTAACCAGCGGGTTTGATTTTATTCCTGAATATTCAATAATCTCAGCATTTATGGAATTTAATTGTTGAATGACTTTCTCATAAATACCATTCTTTTGAACAGAGCCTTTTCCGTACATCAGAAGTACTTTCTTGCCATATTCTTTAACTGTTTCGCCAAGTTGTTCGGTAACACCTTTGCCAAAATGCAGCTTTGTAGGGTTGTAGGCTGTAAAATTTTCCATAGCAAAATTTTTTATAATAAATGTTTAGACAAAGAAAGGGGGAAATAGTTTAAATAAAAATGATTTTTAGAATTTGATATTATTCAACTTATGCCTATTTGCAAATTATCGGATTTCGGAGTTAATATTCTGCACGCTATTAAATAATTTGATGAGGGATACAAAACTTCGCATACCTATGAAACCCTTATTGACTATATCATGTGTTGGTTGCTGCTATTTCTCAGGTAAGTGATTACTTAAAGGTTTTCAATTTTTTGTAACCAGTTATTGAATCGAATGCTCTTTTTACAAATTTTGTCTAAGCCAATTGCGTCTGCTAAGAAATTCCCGTAAATAATTTTATTGTATCCTTTTATTATTCGCTCTAACCTGTGAGATGGAGATGTTTCCTTTTTATCATTAATCATTTCGGGATTATCATAATCATTAAAAGTCTGTTTTAGTTCTGCTATTCCTATCAATTCGTTTTTAGGAATCTGCTCGTAAAAAACATTAATATCATTAAATAAAAGTCCTTCAAATTCGTGTAGTTGAATGTATGGCAAGTACCTGTTTCTTATATCTGCTTCAATATTTTCGGACATCATCTTTTCCAAGAAATCCATTCTTGCATTTTTGTCAGTTATTTTCAGAGATTCGTCCCAACCAGGGAATTGATATTTCTTATATAATCCGTAATAATCAATTAGAGTTGTAACAAATGCTGTTTTTTCATTTTTAAGATGAAGTGTAATCTGTTTTTTTAATTCATTCCATTTTACAATACCTCCCATTGATTTTTTAATTAATGGTGATTGAATAAAAATATGCTTTGATGCAAAAAACGGAGAAAGAATTTTTGTGCAAAATTCTTTCTCCGTTTCACCTTCACAAATTATAATTACTCTTTTCATATTAATAATTAGGTTGTCCGGTTGTGATAATGTTTCTTTTCCAAAGGTCGTCTATAGTATAATCTTCTAACCATTGAACTAAAGAATTACTGTCTAATCTTTTGAAAACACTCTCCCCATTAACTTGGTCAACGGTTATTATGTCTTCTGGCTTAAAATGACTTATTAAATCGGTTGACTGGGTAGCAATAATTACCTGGCAACCTTTAGCTGCAATTGATTTTATCATACCTGCCAGTTTTGAAATTGCAGTGGGGTGTAGCCCTAATTCTGGTTCGTCAATTATAATTGTCTCAGGAAGGTTCGGTTGCAAGAAAAGTGTTGTCAAGGCAATAAATCGAATTGTCCCGTCAGACAAATCATTTACTCCATAAACGGCATCACTGTATTTGTCTTTCCACTGCAACCTAATATAATCTTCGTTATTGGGCTGGAAATAGAAATCCGAAAAATATGGAGCGATGGATTGTATGGTTTTAAGGATTCTATTGTAAACTATGTTGTTAGTTTGCTGAATTCCGTATAGAAATGCAGCAAGATTATTTCCCTTCTCATATAAATAGTAAATATCATTTTGGATATGGCTTGGCTGGGTAAATGGGGAATTTTTACCAGTGTCATGAAAATGATACTTTTTAAATGAATTTAAATATTTTCTTATATAATCGGCTCTTGGTAACGAATAGGTTTTTATTTTTGCCTCATTTTTGAAAGTAGAAATATCTATTGGGTTTTTATAAAAAGGGTTATGATCATACCATAAACCTTCAGATACAAAAACGAATATTCCTTCTCCTTTTTTAATTTCAAATGAGTACCCATTTAACCCTTGCTTAATTTTGGAATAAATACTGCTTGTTATTTTACTCCCTTTATGAAGCATTTTTTCTTCTCCTCCCGATAAAGCCACATATTCAGTTAGTTTTTGTTCGTATAACCGATTTAAAAATTCAAAAAATGAAAGAAAATTACTTTTTCCACTTCCATTGGCACCAATAAGAATATTAATCGGTTTAAAATCAATTTTTGCTGATTTTATTGATTTATAACCTTTAATTTCTATATAATCCATAATTGATTAATTTTCGATTTTGCCTAACAAAGATAGCTTTTTTTGAGTTATTTTTTGAAGTTTTTACATTTTGATGTACATAGTTTATAGGATAATAACAATCTGTATTTACGTTATGTGCGGTTTTTCATCCAGCATTTTTATCTGTTGTTAACCAAGTTTAAAAATAGTAAAAATTGCCAAGAAACCATTTCACCCAGTATTTTTTTTGATGCCTTGGTATAAATTGGCGGCCAATAAAAACCCCGTGAGTTTAGTAGTAGTTATCAACAAAGAACAAAATAGGTTTAATTTATAGGAGGGTTAATATATTGCCCGATTGGGCAGAAGTTTGAAAATGTCAGGTTTTTTTAACCTGTTTAGAATATTTAGTAATAAAAAGGCTTGGATATATAAAAGTACTTACATATTTTTGTAAAAGGCGTTTTATAATTATGAATTATGAATTATGAATGACATTATTGATAAACTTGGTTATCTGGCAGGAGGCTCCAGGTTTCGTAGAATATACGAAAAAATGCAAATTGGTGGAGATAAAGTATATAAAGAGTTTGGAGTTAATTTCAAATCCACATGGTTTCCGGTATATTATGTATTATCAAATTCCAAAAAGCCACAAACAATAATGGAAATTACTGATCAAATTGCATTCTCTCACATCACGGTAAAAAACATAATTACAGAACTCGATAAAGAGCAATTAATCATAATTACCCCTAACCCCAATGACAAACGTTCAAAGCATATATCATTATCAAACGAAGGTCTTTCTCTTCTTAAACTGTTAAATCCAATATGGTTGTCATTTTCAAGTGCATTAAAAAATGTATTAACATCAGGACATCCAGATATAATTAATATTTTGAAAAGAATTGACACGGAGCTTAGTTTAAATCCATTAAATGTTCAAGTTCGGAATATAAGTAGTAACCAGATTTTGATTTTAGATTATAAACCAAGTTTGAAACAATATTTCTATGAATTAGCTGGCCATTGGTTGTCAGGTTTTTTAAAAGGTAAATTAGAAGAAGAAGACAAATTTGCTCTTCATAATCCCGATAAAGCATATCTTGAAAAAGGAGGATTCTTGTTTTTCGCTCAATTTAAGAATGAGATAGTTGGTTGTGTTGCTTTAAAAAGGTTAGATGAAGATAAATTTGAATTTGCCAAACTCTTTGTTGATCCAAAATATAGAAACATTGGAATTGCGACTAAACTTATTGAAAGATGTATAAGTCGGTGCAAAGAAAATTCAGCAAAAGAACTTTGGTTGCAAACGAATATGTCTATGCAACAAACTCATAAACTCTATTATAAACTTGGATTCATTGATAGTGAGGCTCCAAATCAAATGGATGTTTTAAAAAGAACTGAAAAAATTATGTGTATGGAATTAGGATAAACATATTTGGATATTTCACTGTAGTACTTAATCTATTTTCAATGACTATGAATAGTTTAATAAACCTAAAAATTATTTTATCAGTAGCTAACGGAATCTGTTTATTATGATTTTTTATTAAATGCTCCGCCTAAAAATTGGCTATATTGATTCATCTGTTTCACATTTTAAAGCTAAAGAAGATAAAACAAATAAATTAAGATATTAACTTATGAAAAAACAAAAATACACAGTAAGAAATGCTAAACCATACGAATTTGATGAAATAGGGAAATTAATGGTTAAAGTTTATTCTCAGCTGGACGGCTTCCCTAAAGAATCTGAGCAACCAGAATATTATAAAATGCTTGCCAATATTGGAGAATTAACAAAAAAGCCAGAAACAGAACTTTTAGTTGCAGTTACAGATAAAGAAAAAATAGGTGGCGGAGTGGTCTATTTTAGTGATATGCAATACTACGGTTCAGGAGGGGCTGCAACTCAGGAAAAAAATGCATCAGGCTTTAGGTTATTAGCAGTAGATACCGCAATTAGAGGGCAAGGAATTGGAAAACTATTAGTTAATGAATGTATTCAAAAAGCTATTAGATTAAAGCAAAGTCAGGTCGTAATTCATTCCACAAAAGCAATGAAAATTGCATGGAAAATGTATGAAGAACTTGGTTTTAAACGGTCGGAAGATTTGGATTTTATGCAAGGTAAACTCCCCGTATTTGGGTTTAGATTGCTACTAAAGTAAAAAGGATTATTAATCAAAGATTTGCAATTAACATTCTACTATGGCATAAATACAACTCCTCCGCTTGAATCCCTGCCTGCCCCTGTTACTGATGCCAGGCAATTGGGTTCATTTGTAAGCCTGAGTAATCCTAAAAATGCAAATATGATTGCTTCCTTGTATTCAATAATTGTTTTACCTGGTATATCAACCTGGTTATCCGAACTTTGTTTGATTAAATCTAGAATAAATGTATTGTAAGCCCCGCCACCGGTTACTAAAACTCTTCCTTTTTTATTGTTAATTGATCGCGAAATCTGAAATGCAATATGTCGGCTTACCGTATTTAATTTGTCTTCGGCTGGTATTGAATATTTATTAAGTATAGGTAAAAAACTGGATTCGAGCCATTCTCTTCCAAGCGACTTGGGATATGGTTTTTGATAATACGAAATGGAATTGAGCTCATTAAATAATTGTTGATTTAAATTTCCTTTGCTGCTTATTTCTCCATTTTTATCGTATGCATGCCCAATGCTGTTTGACAAATGATTTAAAATGATGTTTGCCGGACAAATGTCATAAGCAACCCGGTTATTATCATAACTATTAAACGAGATATTAGCAAAACCGCCAATATTAATACAGTAATCGTAATCAGAAAAAAGCAATTTGTCGCCTATAGGCACGAGCGGTGCGCCTTGCCCGCCAAGGGTAACATCTTTTGTCCTGAAATCACAAATGGTGGTAATATTCGTTTTCGTGGCTATTTCCTGCCCATCGCCAATTTGCAATGTGATTCCTTTATCAGGCCGGTGAAAAACGGTATGTCCATGCGATGCAATAAAGTCAACCGGCTCAGGTATATTCGTTAAGAAATCATTTACATGGTTTCCAATGTATCTGCCATAATTTTTATGCAATTCTAAAAGCTCATAACCATCCAGCTTATATGCTTTTGAAAGTTTGTCAACCCAAACATTATTGTAACCAATAGTTGTTGATTTTAAAATTCCGAAGTTCCACTTATTTTTAAAGGTAAACCGGACGAGAACAAAATCCAAACCATCGAGTGAGGTACCCGACATTATTCCAACGGCAAGTGCTTGTTGCATAAACTATTTGGTATAATAATCCTGAATTACATTATGAATTGAGCGTGAAAGGATTAAATACAGGTTGTCTTGCGGTATTTCTTCAGTTGTATTTATTATCATTTCCTTATTATCAAAACCTTTGAGCAAATATTCATTTATTGGTAAGGGATTGCCGGATGAAGCGATTCCAACCCAATGGTCGAGAGCTATAATTCCTTCTTTACTGTAAATATCTATTTCGATAGTAATTTGCGGAACGATTGGCGAAAAGCTAATATCATTAAACATTTCAGGGTTAAGCTCTTTTTGTTTATTCGTTATAGATTCAATATTTACAGCTATTTTAATATAATATGGCGAATCTCCTTTACGCATTGCTTCACGGATATTACTTAAAGGGTAACCGAAATCATCATATTTTACTTTGTTTAAAAATGTATTTGCCGGTAAAATATCAATTTTTAATTGCTTTTCTAATTCTTCTTTAATTGTAAAATATATCGTATGAACAAGTACAGATTTCAGTTTATCGTTTTTTTGTTCGTTATAAACTTTTATCGAGTTAATATAGGAATCCAAACCTGAAATTTCAGCCCTGAATTCATCCGAAATTTTTAAATCATAATTCACTAATGAGAATTGTTTATAAGCAATTTTCTGGGAGAAAAGGAATGTGAAATTAGTAAATAATAACACGATGATTAAAGCAAAAGATTTGATTTTCATGATAAGATGTATTTGTCTTTACCCGTTTAATACAATAATTATTCCTAACTATACAAATTTAAGAAATCTTCATTGATAAACTACTTTTAAAACCTTTCATAAGTTAAATATAAAATTATGAAATTCTAATTTATAATAAATCAACACGTTATAATTTACTGTGCATAATTTTAAAAAAAATACTCCGGATTTTTTTGCAAAATAATTATTCTTTTTTAAATTTGACCAAATGGTTAAACCAAATAGTTTAATTAAATGGCTAATAAAAATATGATAGAACAAGCGAAAGATACCGAAACAAAAATTCTTGATGCAGCAAAAGAAGTCTTTCAGCAAAAAGGATTAACAGGGGCAAGGATGCAGGAAATTGCAGACAAGGCAGGAATTAATAAAGCGCTTTTACATTATTATTATCGCACTAAAGATAAGTTGTTTGAAAAAGTTTTTGAACTAGCGTTTTCTCTGTTTATACCAAGAGTTAAAGAAATGATGATGTCTGAAAAATCCGTTTTTGAAAAAATTGAATTTATTGTTGATAATTATATTAACCTGTTACATAAACACCCATATATACCTGGATTTATAATTAATGAATTGAACAGGAACCCACAAATGCTGGTTCAGCTTTTCGAAAAAAATGTTCAGTTTAAAGAAATAAACTTATTCGAAAAATTTGATAATCAACTACAGGATGAAGTGAATAAGGGAATTATCAGGTCTGTTGATTCCAGAAATTTAATGACAAATGTTATTGGTTTATGCATTTTTCCAATTGTTGCAAGACCTATAATACAAGGGGTTATGTTTAATAATGATAAAAAAGCGTATGAAGCTTTTCTTGCTCAAAGAAAACAATTTGTTGTTGATTTTATAATTAATTCTATTAAAGTGAAGTAATATGAAAAAGATTTTAGTAATTCTTTTGCTTATTGCAAATGCCAGTTTTGCTCAAAATAAAGGGATAGGTTTACAGGATTGTTATGAACAGATGCTAAAGACTTACCCGTTGGTTAATGATTTGGAGATTTATAACCAGGCAAACGAACTTAAACTTAAAAATTTAAATTCGGAATGGTTACCTAGGGCAGAACTAAAAGCTCAGGCTACTTATCAGTCGGATGCATTTGCTTTAGATATTGATTTGCCAATTACAGTTGATTTACCCGAAGGCTCAAAAGACCAGTATAAAGCAACAATAGATATTAACCAAATGATTTATGACTGGGGCAGGATAAAAAATTCGAAAAAAATCGAAGAAGCAAATCTTAAAATAAATCAGCAAAATACGCTGGTCGAGTTAAATAAACTGAAAGAACAAATCAATAAATTTTATTTTGCCATATTGGTTCTTCAAAAAAATGAAGAGCTGATGAACTTAATGTATAACGATATAGCACAAAAGCAACTGACAGTTGAATCAGGAGTAAAAAACGGGGTGTTGTTACCTTCAGATTTAGATGTTTTACAAGCCGAAAAATTGAAAATTAAACAAAGTATTCATCAAATTACGAACCAGCGATTGGCTGCAATACAAATTCTGTCAGAAATTACAGGAATGGATTTAAATGCAGATGTCAGCCTGGAACTTGCAGATTTTGAATTAAGCGAAAAGTCTGAATATAACAGGCCGGAGCATAAGCTATTCGAATTTCAAAGCGAGCAGATTGATGCTTCAGGAAAAGCAATTTCAAAACAAAATATGCCGATGGTCTTTGCTTTTGGACAGCTTGGGTATGGTAAACCGGGCTTAAATATGCTAAATAATGAGTTCGATTCGTATTATTATTGGGGTGTCGGATTAAGCTGGAAATTCTGGGACTGGAATCAAAATAAGAGACAGCGGGAAATACTTTCGTTAAATAAAAAATTTATTGAAAGTAAGCGTGAAAGTTTTGATAAACAAATAAATATAGCCCTGAATAATGAAATAGCAAATATCGAAAATTATCAATCTGCATTAATTAGCGATTTAGAAATTATAAAACTTAGAGAAGAAGTTACACGAAGTGCAAAATCTAAGCTCGATAATGGAATTATAACATCAACACAATATGTTACCGAGCTGAATGCCGAAATACAAGCAAAAATTAATTACGAAACCCATAAAATACAGATGGTTCAGTCGAAAGTGAATTTTTTGTTTGTTAAAGGTGAACTTTAAAAAAAAGAGAAAAAAAATAAATTACTTAATATCAAGAAACATGAAAACCAAATTATTCATCATCATCCTTCCTGCAATATTACTGGCATGTAACGGGAATAATAACAATTCGGATGCATACGGGAATTTCGAAGCAAAAGAAGTTATTGTAAGTGCCGAAACACAGGGTAAAATTATTCAACTGAATATCGAAGAGGGAAACCTGTTAAACAGGGATCAAAAAATAGGATGTATTGATACTTCCCTGTTGTACATTCAAAAACAACAATTAATAGCACAAAAACATGCTGTTTCAACAAAACTAGCTAATATAAAAGCCCAGATTGCTGTTCAGGAAGAACAAATGAAAAGCTTAAAAACCGAAAAAAACAGGATTGAAAAACTATTTGCTGATAAAGCTGCTACTCAACAACAATCCGATGATATTAACGGAAGGTACGATGTCATTGCAAAACAAATTGTTGTAACCAAAACCCAGCTAAACTCGGTTTACAGCGAAATGGATGTAATTGATAAACAATCTGATTTAATTAGTGAGCAGATTAAAAGAGCAATAATTGTTAACCCGGTTGAAGGAACTGTAATTGAAAAATACATTGAAACCGGAGAAATTGCTACAATGGGTAAGGCCATTTACAAGATCGCGAAACTTGATGAAATTGATTTACGGGTTTATATAAGTGGTGCCCAGTTGCCAAATGTTACACTAGGGCAAAAAGTAACTGTTTTTGTTGATAAAGATGAAAATACGAACGAAAAATACGAAGGAATAATTTCATGGGTATCCGATCAGGCTGAATTTACACCTAAAATTATCCAAACAAAGGAAGAACGGGTGAATATGGTTTATGCTGTTAAAGTTCGGGTTAAAAATGACGGGAGATTAAAAATTGGAATGCCGGGGGAAGTTAAGTTTAATTAGAAATTACGAATTACGAATAAAATTCAACAAAACCAGCTTGAAAAATGAACGAAATAGCAGTTGAAGCAAAGGGGTTAAAAAAGACTTATGAAAAAGTTGATGCAGTGAAAGGAGTCAGTTTTGCTATTCCCAAAGGAGAATTATTCGGACTTATTGGCCCCGATGGTGCTGGGAAAACAAGCATTTTCAGAATTCTTACTACTCTAATCCTGCCAACTGAAGGTAAAGCTGAAATTTTTGGAAATGATGTAGTAAAAGACTACAAAAAAATAAGAAATAATATTGGCTACATGCCACAACGATTCTCGCTTTACCAGGACTTATCTGTTGAAGAAAATCTGAATTTCTTCGCCCGGGTTTTTGGAACTTCAGTACAAGAAAATTACGATTTAATTAAAGATATTTACATTCAGATTGAACCTTTTAAAAACCGCTTGGCGGGGAAGTTATCCGGTGGTATGAAACAGAAGCTCGCTTTATCTTGTGCTTTAATTCACAGCCCCGATATTTTAATTCTTGATGAGCCTACCACCGGGGTTGATGCAGTTTCACGAAAAGAATTCTGGGAAATGCTCATCCGGCTGAAACAAAAAGGAATTACAATAGTTGTTTCTACTCCGTACATGGACGAGGCAAACCTGTGCGACCGTGTTGCATTAATTCAGGATGGACGAATAATGAAGATTGATAAGCCACAAAATATTACCAATGAATTCGGGCGTAAGCTTTGGGCAATAAAATCGGAAAATATTTATAAGTTGATTCAGGATTTAAGACAGTTTGAGTTTATTGATACTGTTTACCCATTTGGAGAATTTATTCATATTACTTCTAAAGATAATAGCATGGATATCAATAGCCTGATTTTACTACTGAAAAATAATAACCATTCCAAAATTGAGATGTTAGAAGTACAGCCCAATATTGAAGATTGTTTTATGGAGCTTATGAATAATTAAGATTTTAAATATTAAAGAATCAGATGTTAAAACAAACAGAAAATATAATCGAAGTGAGTAACCTGGTTAAAAAGTTCGGGAATTTTACAGCGAATGATGATTTAACCTTTGATGTTAAACAAGGAGAAATATTTGGTTTTCTTGGAGCGAATGGTGCGGGTAAAACAACAACTTTAAAAATATTGTCCGGCCTTTCTTATCCTACATCAGGTAAAGTTAAAGTAGCAGGTTTTGATGTATATCGTGAACGCGAAAAAGTGAAAAAGAACATAGGATATATGAGTCAGAAATTTTCGTTATATGATGATCTTACTGTTAAAGAGAATATTCGGTTTTATGGAGGAATATATGGTTTGCCGGGTAAATACATAAAAGAAAAAACAGATGAGCTACTCAGGCGGCTTAAAATGGAAAATATTAAGGATAGCTTAATCAAATCTCTTCCGCTTGGCTGGAAACAGAAAATTGCATTTTCGGTAGCTATTTTCCATAACCCCGGGATTGTTTTTCTTGATGAACCAACCGGCGGTGTTGACCCGATTACCCGTCGCGATTTTTGGGAATTAATATATGAAGCTTCATATTCAGGAATAACCGTGTTTGTTACAACACATTACATGGACGAAGCTGAATATTGCGACAGGGTTTCAATAATGGATCAGGGCAGGATAGAAGCAATGGATACACCTGCTTTACTTAAAAAACAATATAATGCAGAAAATATGGATGAGGTATTTATCCGGATCGCTCGGAAACAACAACTCTAGCTCATAGCTAACAACAAATAATAATAACCTGAAATTGAAATAATAAAGTAATTAAAAAGTAAAAGGAATGAGCCGATTCATAGGTTTTGTAAAAAAAGAGTTTAGCCATATTTTCAGGGATTATAGAACCATGCTGATTCTGTTTGGTATGCCTGTAGCCCAGATTTTAATTTTTGGCTATGTTGTTTCAAACGAAATTAAAGATATTAAAATTGCGATATATGACAAATCGAAAGATAATGTTACACAGGAAATCACGAATAAAATTCTTTCATCGGGATATTTTATAATAGATAAAAATATTGACAACGACAACCAGGTAGAAGATGCTTTTAAAAAAGGAAATATTCGTGAAGTCATCATTTTTGAACCGCATTTTGCAGAAAAACTTGAACGTGAAGGTAAAGCAAGCATCCAGATTCTCGCTGATGCATCCGATGCCAACACGGCCAACATTGTAAGTAATTATACATCGGCAATAATCAGAACATACATGAAGAATGAACTGATGAAAGGTGAATTGCCTTTCGTAATTGATACCAAGGTTCAAATTCTTTACAATAAGGAATTAAAAGGCGTATATATGTTTGTTCCCGGAACTATGGCATTAATTCTTATGCTCGTATCTGCTATGATGACATCTATTTCTATAACTCGAGAGAAAGAAATGGGCACCATGGAAGTTCTACTGGTTTCGCCTCTTCGTCCAATGCCAATAATTTTAGGCAAAGTAATTCCTTATGTCGGGTTGGCCTTTATGAATGCATTGGTAATTATTGCACTTAGTTACTTTGTTTTTGACATGCCAATGCAGGGAAACCTTACTTTCTTATTACTCGAAACATTATTGTTTATATTAATGGCATTATCTCTAGGAATCCTTATATCAACAGTTAGTAAAAGCCAAATGATGGCCATGTTTATATCCATGTTTGCCTTAATGTTGCCGACCATGTTATTATCAGGTTTCATTTTTCCAATAGAAAATATGCCCAAAATATTGCAATGGCTGAGTTCAATAATGCCCGCCAGGTACTTTATCGTGATTGTTAAAAATATAATGATTAAAGGTTCAGGAATACTGGTTGTTTGGAAAGAAACACTGTATTTAACAGGAATAACAATACTTTTCCTTGTAATTAGTATAAAGAAATTTAAAGTCAGGTTAGAGTAAAAAAGCTGTCAGCTATTTGTTAACAGCTAAATCAGAAAGGTAATTTTAGGTATTTAATTTTGATATTCAAATGAGAAAGATTCTATACATATTACAGAAAGAATTTATCCAGATATTCAGGGACAAAACCATGTTACCCATGATTTTTGGTGTCCCGATTATTCAGCTTGTTGTTTTGGTTCATGCTGCAACACTTGAAATGAAATCAATAGATATGTTTGTTGTTGATAAGGATTTATCATCACTTTCAGCCAAACTGGTAAACAAGTTCGAAGGTTCACCATTTTATACCATTTCAGGAAGATCTTTTTCGATAACAGATGCAAACAAAGAGATAGAAAACAATAAAGCCGATGTTATACTTCATATTCCACACGGTTTTGAAAGAAACCTGCTGCGCGAAAAATCTTCAGAAATCCAGTTACAAATTGATGGTATTAACGGGACAGCCGCGAGCCTTATAAATGCTTATTCAACGTCGGTTATTTCCGATTTCAATAAAAATATCATTGTTGAGTTGACTCAAATGCCTCAACTTGCTGAAATGGAACCCATAGAAATACAAACTTCTTATTGGTATAATCCTGAACTAAATTATAAAACCTACATGTTACCCGGCATACTGGTTATTTTAGTCTCAATTATCAGCCTGTTTATGACAGCAATGAATATTGTTCGTGAAAAAGAAATGGGTACTATCGAGCAAATAAATGTTACACCAATCAGGAAACATGAGTTTATTATAGGCAAGTTGGTTCCATTTATGATTATTGCTCTGTTTGAATTAGCTTTGGGGTTAACTATTGGGAAACTATTCTTCCATATTCCTGTTGTTGGAAGTGTGGGGCTACTTTTTGGCTTTGTTTTGGTTTACCTTTTGGTTGTTTTAAGTATCGGGTTATTAATTTCCACATTAGCATCAACTCAACAGCAGGTAATGTTTATCTCTTTCTTTTTTATGCTTGTATTTATCCTGATGAGTGGAATTTTTACACCTACCGAAAGTATGCCCATGTGGGCTCAAAAAGTAAATATTATTAACCCGTTCTATTATTTTATGCGGGTAATTCGCATGATTTTGCTCAAAGGTTCCAGGTTTTGGGATATTTCCTATGAGTTCTTCAGCCTTTTAATTTATGGTTCATTCATGCTGGGATTAGCTGTTTGGAGATACAGGAAAGTAGCATAAATTATTAAAAATATTTACAATATTTCCTAGTTCGGCATAGGCTCTTCCTTCGGCAGGTAAATCTGCCTAAGTCGGTCTATTTTTAAAATATTTTTAAAATAATGCAAAAATTAGTTGATGAGTTCATAACATTTTTGATTTAATTATTTTTCATTAAATTTGAGTGTATAAATGTGAAAAATAGATTTATATAAACGAGTTATAGGGCATGCAAAAAAGACACCTACACACTGACTAATTAATACGAAATGACTGAAAAAATATTAAACATTGAAAATTTCGGAACAATTGATGCCGAAAGTGATAAAAAATTACTTCAGTATTTTATTGAGACAGATTCTTTAAAACGGCTGACTGATTATAAAAAAAACATAATTATTGGGCGAAAGGGTTCTGGTAAAACTGCAATTTATAAGTATTTGCAGAGTAAATCTAGCACATTAACAAAGGGTTTATTGTTTCGGGATTATCCTTGGAAAATACATGATAAATATAGAAATTCTGTCGTAACAGAAAAGGAAAGTTATGTAAATTCTTGGTTATTCATGATTTATATTGAGTTTATAAAGCTTATTGTTTCGGATATAGACTCTTATCAAAAACCATTAAAAAAGCATGTCAAAAGACTAAAGAAATGGCTTATTAAAAACTGGGGGTCAAGTGAATTTGAATTTAACAAAACAATGACTCCTCAAAGGAAGAAATTTAATTGGAGCTTTAATCCGCAAGTTCTAGGATGTTCGCTTGGTTCAATTGGATTAGATTTTGAAAGAAAAGAAAATCTTAGCGATACTCTTGTCGAACTTAATAAAAAGTTAGAAACAATAATATTACAACTTGCGAAACCCGACAAACAATATAAACTACTCTTTGACGAACTTGATTTAGGCTATAATCCAAAAGATGAATCATATAAAACTAGAATAATTGGATTGCTATTGGCTAATTTTTATTGTTACAATAATTTAACTCAAAATAGTAAATTTCTGCATTCGTTCGTATTTCTGCGGAGTGACATTTATGAAGTTTTAGATTTTCAGGACAAAAACAAAATTACTGATAATATTGTAGAGCTTTTAAATTGGGAAGCCGATGACGAAAATAGTAATTTGAGCCTTAAACGATTAATATCTAAACGTATAAAGGAAAATTTAAATACTGACACTCTTGACTTTAAACATAACTGGAATACCATTATTGAAAATAAAAATATTGGTTCCAACCAATTGAAATGGAATTATATACTTGAAAGAACTTTTATCAGACCACGAGATATTATCAAATACCTAAACCTGGCACTTGACGAATCAAAGAAAAGAAAGAAGCATGATAGTAAAGGCGTTGATTTGATTATTAACAAAGATTTTCATGACTGCAAAAAAGATTATTCGGATTATTTGTACAAGGAATTAAAAGATGAAGTACTGGCCAAATACCCGCTTTTTAATAATTATCTTGAAGTATTAAGGGATATTCATAATACAACATTTACGAATGAAGAATTCGCAAAGAGTTTTGATACTTTAAAAACTCGATTAGAGTTAGATAATAATGCAGAAACTATACTTGAAAGGTTATATGAATTTAGTATAATTGGTTTTTATAAGTCAGGTGGCGGTGGATATGGTGGTGCTACTTATTGTTTTGAATATTCAGACCCAAGTATAAAATTTAACCCTAAAGCAAATGGATTTAAAATTCATGCTGGCTTCAAAGAATATTTAGAATTAATTGAACCAAGATAAAATGCACGCCCTATACACGCGGTATAAAAAATTGCCGTTTCAGTAGGTTATTCAAGGGTTGTAGCCCGCTTCAACTGTTGTGTAATTTGACTGGAAATCGCCCGCAATCGGCAACTATTCATACCGCAACCGTTGTAACCCATTTTTGAAGAATGTACCAATATGACTATAAAAATTTAATTTGTAATATGAAAAACTTTAAAATGAAAAGAAGCTTAATTTCTATTTTGATAATTCTTGCAGTGATTGTTTCATGTGAAGAAGATAATGAAAATAGTATATTCAAGGGAATAACTGAAACCAATGATAATGGAGAATCAATAGGGTCTCCAGATGAAAATGATTGGAATTTTAGTGAAACATGGAATGAAACTGAAAATTCATTATTTTCTGAAGGTTATGAAACCGTTTGCGACATTGACAACAGTTATCACATAATAGCTTACCCCAATCCATGTGAAAATATTTTTTCGATAAGTTTTTATGTAGCTGAAAATAAAAGAGTAGCATATAGGATTGTAAAAAGCGACTATGAAGTAATCTTTTCGACAGATTCTGCAAGTTCGACAGTAGCATTTAATTTAAATAATCTGAATGTGGATAATGAAATTGTTAGAGTTTACTATAAAGTTTTTGGTGAAAATTGTGAACTTAAAGGACACGGTGATATAAAAGTGGAATAAAAACGGGTTACAACATTGGCTCACATTTTATGAGGGTTTCAGCGGTTTTTTGACATTTTTAATTATCTTTATACTTTATAACGGCTGATTGGAACGCTGGGCAAAATTCCCGCACGACACCATACCATCAACCGTTGGTAACTTCGATGAGTCGTCCTGAATCAATTTCTTCAAGATCCGCATTCATAATTGCATTTTAACAAATTTATGTTTATTTGTAATGTTTTAAGCCTCTAATCATTAGAATTTACTACTTTTATATTCAAATCTCTTGAAAATGAAATTTATTCAATTCTTAATCAAATTTATTAAAGAAGATGTTTGGCGTATTCCTTTAAAGACTATGCCAAAATACAAGCTTTTTTTAATCCGGCAACTTCGAATAATCCTTTTGGCAATTCGTGGTTTAAACGAGGCGAATGTCAATTTAAGAGCATCTGCATTAACTTTCTATTCCATGCTGTCGGTTGTGCCTGTTGCTGCTATGGGATTTGGTATTGCCAAAGGTTTCGGATTCGAAGAGTATCTTCAAAAACAGCTGACTAAGAATTTTTCAGAACAACAGGAAGTATTGGAATGGATTATACAGTTTGCCAACCGTTTTTTAGAAAACACGAGTGGCGGTATTATTGCAGGAATAGGTATAGCCATGCTTTTTTGGTCAGTAATGAAAGTTTTGGGCAATATTGAAAACTCGTTTAATGCAATTTGGCAGATTCGTAACCCGCGTTCATGGTCAAGGAAATTTACCGATTACTTATCCATGATGCTTATTGCCCCAATCCTTTTACTTCTTTCAAGTAGCGCTACCGTTTTTATTAGCACTCAAATTCAGCAAATAACCGAAGAAGTCGCATTGTTGGGAAAAATCAGCCCGCTGATTTTTTTCCTTGTTCAATCAATTCCCTATGTTTTAATCTGGTTATTACTCACAGTTATTTATATTGTGATGCCAAATATTAAGGTAAATTTTAAACCTGCTTTTACTGCCGGTGTTATTGCGGGAACAGCCTTTGTTATTGTACAATGGGCTTATATTCATTTTCAAATTGGAGTATCTCAGTATAATGCTGTTTATGGTAGTTTTGCTGCACTTCCATTCTTTCTTATCTGGTTGCAAACAAGCTGGTTAATAGTTCTTTTTGGCGCTGAAATATCATTTGCCACTCAAAACATCGAAAAATATGAATTCGATCCCGATATATTAAATATTAGTGCATATACCAGAAAAGTACTCACTTTTATGATAGTTAGTTTGCTCATTAAAAATTTTATAAAGGGAGAAAAACCACTTACATCTGAAGAAATTAGCAAGAAACTTGAAATACCTATTCGAATTGTTCGCGATATTATATTTGTTCTTGTAGAAACGAATATAATATCCGAAGTAGCTACTAAGTCTGAAAAACAGTATGCCTATCAGCCTGCTCGTGATGTGAACCAAATTACGGTTAGTTTTGTGTTAAATGCACTGGAGCATTACGGGACAAATAGAATATTATCGGTTACTTCAGCAGAGCAAAATCAATTTAAAAAATTATTTGATGATTTCGATATAGCCGTTCAAAACAGCAATGGTTCTATGCTTATAAAAGATATTAACGAATAAGAAAGATAGTAATTTGAAAGAAAATACGAATTTTGATGTGCAGAATGCCTGTTAAAATTAAGTTAAACTGGCAGCTTCATATAATTTATTTTTTAAAATATTGATTTACATTTGCAAAGCAAAAAAAGAAATGAATGAAGAATTTTGATGAATCGATATTTGAAAAAGGATTAGTGCTCCCATTAGTTGAAGATTTTTATACTTTACAGGGTGAAGGTTATCATACTGGTAAAGCGGCCTATTTTATTCGTATTGGTGGTTGCGATATTGGTTGCCGTTGGTGCGATTCAAAAATATCATGGAATCCTTCAATTCACCCGTTGGTTTCTGTTGATACAATTGTTTCAAATGCATTAAAAACCCCTGCAAATGCAGTTGTTGTTACGGGTGGTGAGCCAAGTTTATACAATCTCGTGCCATTAACAACCAAATTAAAAGAACATGGTATCCAGACTTTTATCGAAACGGCTGGTGCAAAACCTCTAACAGGACAATGGGATTGGATATGCCTTTCACCTAAAAGACAAAGCCCGCCCGACGAAAGCTATTATTCAACAGCCAATGAACTAAAAGTAATCATTTTTGATGACGACGATTATCGTTGGGCAGAAAATATAGCCGGGAAAATGAATCCTGAATGCAAATTATTTTTACAATCGGAGTGGAGCCGGTATGAGCAGAATATACCAGAAATTGTTGAATATGTAAAGACATACCCAAAGTGGAATGTATCACTTCAGGCTCATAAATTTATGCATATTCCTTAACTAATTCTTATCTTGTAATAATTTTTTAGTTGTATTTGCTGTTATTATAAAAAACTTGGTTATGCGAACTTTTATAGTAATTCTTTCTTGTTTGATATCTTTTACAATTACTGCCCAAAATAAGTATTCCACAACAAATAAAAAAGCAATAAAATTCTACGAAGATGCCTTAATGGCACTTAATCAGTACGATTTCCCTAAAGGTACTGAGCTCCTGCAAAAAGCTATAAAATCTGATGAAAGTTTTATTGAACCATATATTGTTTTAGCTGAAGTAAATGCTGATAATAGTAAATTTGATGATGCTATTAATTATTATAAAAAAGCAATTGAAATTGATCCTGAATTTTTCCCTGGTGTTTATTTATCTCTTGCAAAACTGGAAATGAAACAAAGTGAATTTGAACCTGCAAAAGATCATATCGAAAAATTCCTGTTATCTAAAAATATACGTGTTGAGAAACAATCTGAAGCTCGAAAATTAATTGAATCATGTGATTTTGCAATAAATGCAATGGAAAATCCTGTCCCGTTTAATCCTGTAAACCTGGGTGATTCTATAAATTCGAAATACAGTGAGTATTGGCCATCTGTTACCGCTGATGGCAGTACACTTGTAATTACCCGGATGTTACCGGTAAAAGATGAAAATAATAAATTTATTACCGAAGCAAATACACCTGAAGAACTATTTATTTCTAATCCAATGGCTGCGAATAAGGTGTTTGAAATGTTCCAGGAAGATTTTTATGTATCATATAAAGAGAATAATCACTGGAAATACGCTTTGAATATTGGCAAACCAATAAATACCAACCAGAGTGAAGGTGCCCAATCATTAACAAGCGATGGGTTTGTAATGTATTTTACTGCATGTAACAGGCCCAATGGAAAAGGAAGGTGTGATATTTATAAATCTGTACAGGTTGGTGGGTATTGGGATGAGCCCCTGAATATTGGAAGTCCTGTAAATACTTCATCATGGGAATCGCAACCATCAGTTTCACCCGATGGGAAAACACTTTATTTTATTTCCGATCGTGCCAGTGGGTATGGAGGAAAAGATATTTGGATGAGTAATTTGTTACCCAATGGTACATGGAGTATTCCTCAAAACCTGGGTGAAAAAATCAACACCCCGGGCGATGAGCAATCACCATTTATCCATGCCGACAATCAAACATTATACTTTTCTTCGAACGGGAAAGCAGGAATGGGCGGTTCTGACTTGTATAAAACATCAAGAAATACCGATGGTTCATGGTCTGAGCCCATGAATATCGGGTATCCTATAAATACAACTTATGATGAAATCGGACTTATTGTTTCTGCAAAAGGAGATAAAGCCTATTTTTCATCCGACAGATTTGCCAACCACGGGCGTGATATTTTTGAATTCGATCTTTATCAGGAAGCAAGGCCAATACCGGTTTCATATTTAAAAGGTATTGTTTACGATTCAGAAACTAAAAATAAATTAGCTGCACATATTGAACTTATTAATCTTGAAACAAAAGAAGTAATTATGCAGGCAGAATCAGATAAAATCAGCGGTAAGTTTTTAATATGTATTCCGGCAAATAACGATTATGCCTTAAATGTTTCGAAAGAAAATTATTTATTTTATTCAGATAATTTTTCATTAAAAGGCATATTTGAATATTCAAATCCATTTTTAAAGGATGTTGAATTAAATCCAATAAAACCAGGCCAAAAAATTATTCTTCGAAATATTTTTTATGCAAAGGACTCGTACGAACTTGAAGATAAATCAATAACTGAGCTTACAAAGCTTTTAGATTTTCTGAACAATAACCCCGCACTGAATATTGAAATATCCGGGCACACCGATAATTCAGGCTCAAATGAATATAACGTAACATTATCGGAAAAAAGAGCCTTATCGGTTGTTAATTATCTTATAAAAAATAATATCTCTAAAACCCGGTTAAGTTATAAGGGCTATGGAGAAAGCCAGCCTGTAGGTTCAAATGATACAGAGAATGGCAGGGCGAATAACCGAAGAACCGAGATAATGATTTTAAATTAAAAAAATCAAAACTTTTAAACGAGTTCCTTATAAATATAAACTGATAGTTCTCATTTATTTTAACATTTGAAAGAATTAACTTTGTTCTGTTAGAAGTTTTTTTTAATTTTATATAAAGCAGAAATAAAAAATAAAATATGATTCCGTTAATAATAAATGCAGGCGAAGATACACCAGACATATATTTAGATCCAAGAACAGGCAAGTTAGAATTTTCAGGTAGTTCAATGCCCGAGAATGCAGTCCGTTTTTATAAGCCGGTTATGAACTGGCTGGAAGAATACACTAAGAATCCAAAACCAACGACTGATATAGTTTTCAGAATGACAATATTAAATACTTCCTCATCAAAAGTATTTTATGATATTTTTAAAAAAATTGATAAACTGGGAGAAGACTGCAAAACAAAAGTAAAAGTTAGTTGGTATTACAGCTTTTTCGACGATGAAGTTCGTGAACAGGGCCATGATTACAAAAATTCAGTAAATGTGCCTTTTGAGCTTGTTTTAATCGACAACGAAAGCTGACAATTTAATCTTCTTCAATTAATTTTTTTATCCGTTCAATCTGCATTTGCTTGTTTACTTCGCGCAATTGCTGGGCGGTTTTCGTGAAAAACTGGTGTACAGATAAAAATTTAACCTGAAGTTTATTCCAATCGTTAAGTGTTCCAATCTTGTTCTGTTCTTTCAATTCCTTGTAAAGGGTATTTGAAACAGGAATAAAATCGCTACGTCCTAAATAGTCAAGGTCTGAATCACACATAATGCTTTCAAGAACATTTTCGGGTTTAGGCGGCAATTTAGTTGCCATAATCAGCTTACAAATTTTTTCAATCTGTTCAGGGGTATATTTGTATTTGGGTAAAAATTCACGGGCAATTTGTGTTCCATTGTATTCATGCTCGTCGTATCCAACAATATGCCCCGCGTCGTGTAATAAGGCCGCGGTTTTTAATAAAAGGATAGATTCATCATCAACTCCTTCACCATAACCAATTAACTCTGCCTGGTTTATTACATCTATAGTATGCTTAAAATTATGATAATAGAGATGTGATGGCAATTCTTTTTCAAGTTTATCAAGAATAATCTCCTGCAAGTCTGTAAATTGCCGTAGCAGGTATTTGTTCATGAAAATCTGATTAGGGTGTTTTCCTGTTTTGCGCTCCAATGAATATGCAGGCTTTATTCTTCTGAGGAAGTACATTTCCATGTCACCTTTATACTTAACGGGAATCTTTCCGTTGTAATCGCATGTAAAGTATTGTTTAACAAGCTCGTAGGTCATTATTGAAATATTTATTTCGCCTTCTTCGCTTGCAGAAGCCATTCGTGTGGCTATATGAACGGTATCACCTTTTAATTCGTACGAGATTTTTTTTCTGCCTGTAAATGTTGCAGTTACCGGGCCTGTATGGATTCCCATTTTTAAATCCCAAAAATTTTTATTTTGGCTTTCGTATTCTCTTTTTAGTTCGTTCAGATAATCCTGCATTTCTAATGCAGCCAAAACAACATCAACAGGGTTTGTAATATTTTTCTCGGGAACACCTCCGGCGCACATGTATGCATCACCAATAGTTTTTATTTTTTCAATTTTATATTTCTCCACGATGGTATTAAAATGGAAGAATATTTGATCGAGTTCATCAATTATTTCAGATGATTTCGAGTGTTCTGATATTTTCTTAAATCCCTGAATATCGGCATACAATACTGTAGCCATTTCGAAGCGCTGGGTACGGGTTTTTTGAGCTTCAATTTCTTTTGGTATTAAATCGGGAGGGAGTGATGCCAGTAAATTTTCATATTTTTCAGTTTTCAAACTTAGTTTTTGAAAATTCTCTGTCAGTTCTTTTAACTGATTCGATAAATTTTTATTTTCCCTTATGAGGTCTGCAATTCTAAATACAAGTTTTTGTTCTTGATCTTTATCCATTTCGATGTCCTGAGTAATTTTTTCTTTTTCAGAAATTGTAAGTGCTTCTGTAAATTTATTCATTTTTATAGAAATTTCAACACCTTTTAATTTTTTTTATAACAAGTACAAACCTTTTTATATACAGTTATTTTTAAAAAAGGTTTTAATTATTTTTTCACGATTTGATTTACAGTATAATTTACTGGGTTAACTTCAACGTTTTGTAGATAAAAAAAGGCTGTTTTTTTACAACGGGGCGGATTTCGAAATAGCGTTTGTATTCCCTGTTACAAATCTTTATGCGGGCTGAAACGCTTGACATTGTGCGGTTGGAGTTATATGCACTTAAATTGTCCATGAAATAGTAGCGGAAATAAGAATACTTGTTACAAATAGAAAGTTTCCTTACGCAGTTGCATCCTTCCCTGAGCAGTAGTAAAAACATTATTTGCAGTAATAATTGTACGCGGGGAAGTAAAGAGAAATCCAACGGCAGTATCTAAAACACTTGGAACTATAGCCAGCTTTCTTTATGCAATGATGAAAATACTACTTGATGGAACACACTAAGTAACCTGCTTTCTTTTTTGGAGTCATTGAATATTAAAGGAAAAGGCTCAATACTGAGCCTTTTCCTGATTTTTACTTTTTAATCCGTCTAAATTCAAGACCGGTTGATTTAAGGTTTATTTCCCGATCATCATCAAGAACAGTCCATATTTTACCGGTATTTTCGCCAATTTTATTTTTTATCATTGCATATTTATTACTTTATTCATGATTTTCTATAGCAATTGTTTGATTCTTTCGTGAAAATATTCTATTGAACTTTTCTTTATAATTCTCCATCGTCGTATAAACAGCCGGTACCAGAACTAATGTAAAAATTAATGAACTTGTCAGCCCGCCAATAATGACCCATGCAAGCCCGTTTTTACTTTCGGCGCTAGCTCCGGAAGCAAGAGCAATGGGGAGCATACCGAAAATCATTGAAAATGTTGTCATAAGAATAGGCCTCAACCTTTCTTTACCTGCTTCTATTAATGCTTTTCTGACCGTTCGACCTTCATCCCTGAGTTTATTGGTAAAATCAACAATCAAAATAGCGTTTTTGGTAACAAGCCCAAGCAGCATGATCATTCCAATCATTGAATAAATTGTAAGTGATTCGCCTGTAAGCGCTAATGCAAATAAAGCTCCAATTACTGCTACGGGTATCGCGAACATTACAACAAATGGATACAGGTATGAATTGTACAGGGCAACCATCAACAGATATACAAAAATCAGGGCAGCAGCAATCGCTAAAAATAAACTACTGAATGCTTCGGATTGTCTTTCCATCTGACCTTTGTAGTCAATAGTAACTTCAGGGGAATGAACTTTTTCTTTTATCGCAGTTTTTATTTCATCTCCTACTGTTCCTACTGGACGGCCAAAAACCGAACATTTTACAGTAAGTGAAGATATTCGGTCGTACCGTTCAAGTTTATTAGGCCCCAATGACTGAGTAATGGCTGCAAAGTTTTTTAATTCTACAACTTTACCCTGATTATTTATAAATGTGAGAGAACCTACATCGTCGATTTTTTGACGGTTGAATTGGTCGAACTGGACGTTGATATCAAAATCATCATCACCTTCAGAATATTTCAGGTCTGTATTTCCGGCTAACGCAAGGTTTAGTGTACTTCCAACCTGTTGTATATTAAGCCCTAATTGTTCCATCTTTTCCCTATCGGGTTTAATTTGCAGCTCAGGCTTGCTTTTGTCAATTGACAATTTCACATCATTTGTTCCGGGTATTTGTTTAATGACTTTCATTACACTATCGCCAACTTCAAAGAGTTTATTTATATCCGAACCCCGTAATAGTACCTGTATAGGTGCATCATCAGCGGTTCCCATCATGGATGAAGGGGTTGCACTAACTTTTAACCCGGGTATCTCCTGGACTTCTTTTTTTATCATTGCAGCAAATTCACTGACTGAAATAGACCGTTGACCTTTTGGTACAAGATTTACGGTTATTTCGCTTTTATTTTTTTCATTGCTGCCTGTTCCCATATCGGAACTTGAATACCCGATGTTCGAAAAAACTTTAACTACTTCTGGTTTTTTTAGCAAAAGATTCTCTACTTTTTGAGTTAGCTGTGTTGTTTGATATATGGTATTTTGGGGTTCGCCTTCAAGCTTAACAATAAATTCGCCCTGATCGCTTTCGTTCATAAATGCGGTACCTATTAGTCCGGTACCAACCAGAGAAACTGATATTCCGATTAACACAGTTACTGTTACATACACTGTTTTGCGGTGATTCAGACTCCAATGCAGAATCCTTTCATAATAGGTTACAAGGTTTTTATAATTAGTTTCAACCCATCTGGAAAAAGCACCGATTATGGATTTTTTTGTAATATCCTGTATTTTACCAAAGCGGGAAGCCAATAAAGGAGTGAGAGTAAAGGAAACTATCAGGCTCATGAGTGTTGAAAATATAATAACCAATGAGAATTCCTTTAGCATACCACCTATCATACCTGATACCAAAGATAACGGTAGAAAAACGCATATATCTACCATAGTAATAGCCACTGCTGTGAAACTAATCTCATTTCGGCCATCAAGTGCTGCTGTGCGCTTATCTTTTCCCATCGCCAAATGACGGGAAATGTTTTCAAGAACAACTATGGAATCGTCCACCAGAATACCAATTACAAGGGTGAGCGCCATTAATGTGAGCAAATTGAGCGAAAAATCAAAAATGTACATAGCGATAAAAACCGAAATGATTGAGGCTGGAATAGAAACTAATATTATCAAAGAATTTCGGACACTATGTAAGAAAATAAACATAACTATTGCAACAAGCAGTATGGCAAACATCAAATCTTTCATAACTGCATTAGCAGATGCTAAAGTGTATGTAGAATTGTCGGATGCAATATCAAATTTTAGTTGTTCATTAGCATATTGATTTTCCATCAATTTCAATTGCTCTTTTACCCGTTTGCAAACGTCAACTGAATTGGCATCCGATTGTTTCTGAATAATTATACCTATTGAATTTTTACCGTTAATTTTATTTAAATTAGATTGTTCAGCATTGCCATCAATAACTTCGGCAATATCTGATAATTTAATGCTGCTGCCGGAGATTGTTCTTGAAACCGTTATGTTACGCAACTCATCTAAAGATTTTACCTTTCCTAATAACCTTACTGTATATTGTTTAACATCGCTTTCAATTTTACCGGTAGGCATTTCAATATTTGCATTATAAATTGCCTGGTATATCTGGCTGATTGTAATTTTGTAAGCATCGAGCTTATTTTTATTGACATTAATTCTGATTTCCCGTTCATTTCCGCCTACCAGCGAAACCTGTCCTACGCCATTAAGTTTTGAAAGCTGGGATTTAATCTGGTTATCCGTTAGCAAATACAATTTTTCCGGAGCTATCTTGGCCGTTACGCCAAGTTTCATTACCGGCATTTCATCGGAAGAGAATTTGTTAATGGATGGCGATTTCACACCGGTTGGAAGATTTGCCACCATTGCATTGATTTTACGCTGGGCATCCTGTACGGCTAAATTAGCGTCAGCATTCGATTCCAACTCGATAGTAATAGAGGATAGTCCCTCCTGTGAAGTTGTTTGCATGCTTTTAACATTCTCTAAGGATGAAAGGGCATCTTCCAGTTTTTTGGAAACAGAACTTTCTACCTCATTTGCCGATGCACCAGGGTAAACAGTTACTATACTAATTGCAGGAAAATTAAGTTTAGGGATTAACTCATAGTTTAATAAGCTATAGCATGATATTCCAAGAATTGCTAAAACCGAAAAAACTACTACTACCAGTGTGGGGCGTTTTATTGCAATTTCTGTGATTGACATAATTATTGATTTTTAATTTACAATTTTAATTGCTTTATTATCGGAAAGGTTTATCTGTCCGTTTACGATTACTTCTTCGCCTTCCTTTAAGCCGGAGATAACTTTTATATATTTATCATTCCCGTTTCCAACAACAATCTTTTTAAGTATCGCCTTGTTGTTTTCGGCAACATAAACCTCTGCATCTGTTATGCTTCCTAAAAGAGATTCGCGTGGAATGTACAATGTTTCCGATGCAACAGGAAGCTTGATCATTACCTTTACAAAGGTTCCTGATTTTAAAGGATTTTTTGAATTATTAGGAATTCCAATCTCAACAGGATAGTTGTGCGAATCGTCACCCTGAGAACTAATAAAACTGATATTCCCTTCAAATGTTACTTCAGGATATATATCGGTTGTAATAGTTGCTTTATCATTCAATTTAAGTTGATAGACATTGGCTTCGGAAACATTTAATTTGATTTTAAGCCTGGAAATATCAACGATTGTAACGATAGGGCTTCCAATATTTATGTATTCGCCTTCTTCAACCTGTTTCCTGGTAATAACGCCGCTTATCGGCGATTTTATTGTAGCATAGGAAAGTTGTTTTTCAGCTTGTTCCAATTGGATTTCAGCATTATCATACAGATTCTGAGCATCATTTAATTGCTGTTCTGTTACAGTACCTCCTTTATAAAGGTTATTGTACCTTTCCAAATCTTTTTTAAGTTTTGCAACACTGATGCCGGCTGTTTGAACAGCAAGTTTTTTTAGTTTATCATCAATGGTTGCTATAATGCTCCCTTTTGATTTTTCCTGTCCAAGTGCAGCATTCAATGAAGTAATTGTTCCCTGTGCTTCAGCAGCAATATCTATTTCTGAATGTGCCTCTGTATAACCTGTTAGTTGAAGGCTGTCGCTTATTGTCATTTTCGAAACAGGAAAAACATTTACAGAAACATAAGCCAAATCGGTACTTACATCTTTGCTTGCATTTATTTTTTTATAATTGGTTGACAGCCTAAAAATAATAAGCGCCAATATTGCTAAAGCAACAACTATGATAATTATTTTTTTCATGAGAATATATTTTAGTTATACTATTAATTTTCTTCTATTTACAACTTGCATAGGTTTTTATTTTTTCAGTTGCCGGTCTCTCCCGCAATTTTTTCCACAAACCCCTCCGGCGAACTTTCATGCTGTGACTTTGTTCCATAGAGGATATATTCATGCCCTTTTGTGCTTGTTCCTTTGAATTTGAACTCTTCAAGCATGAAGGTTTCATGACTATAGTTTAGTTTAAATTATTTATATAATTCATTAAGGTTCCTTTTGATTGTTCGAGATTTATCTTGGCGATATAAAGATTTAGCAATTTGTTATAGTAGTTGTTAAGACTTTCACGGTAGGAGCTTTCAGCCTGAACCAAATCGAGTGAGGAACCTGCACCTTGCTGATATTCAAGCTGGGTGTTTTTATATACATTTTCCGCTAAATCAAGATTGTCTTTTTCGTTACGGATGTTATCAACAGCATTGCGATATTGGATTTCGCTATTGGAAAGCTCAACCTTGATTGACTGCTCGGTAAGCCGAATACTTTCCATGCTTTTTTCAATATTCAGTTTTGATTGTGAAATTTTCGCGTTGCGTTGCAAACCGTCAAAAATGGGAACTTTGAGTGTAATACCGATGCTTGAACTTGGATACCAATTTCCTCCTGATTTAGTGAAGTCAAATTCGTCGCGCATAGCACTATATCCATAGTTTGCATTAAATGAAAGTGAAGGTAAATATCCTGCCACGTTGCGTTTCTTATCCATTTTGTAAACACTAAGGTTGGTTTTCTGTAATTGATAATCAATGTGGTTATCAACTGAAAAGCTATCTGGTTGTACTTCTATGGTCTGAAAATTGATGTCAAGAACAGTATCCGACAATACAATAGAACTATCCACGGGCATGCCCATTTGATATTTTAGTGTATTCAGCGATTGGTTGTAGCTGAGTTCGCTTTGTTGCAATTGAGATTTGATATTGTTATAACTCACACGGATTTTGTCAACATCAACTTTCTTAGCCATCCCATTTTTATGTTTTAACCCGGCAGATTCCAATAATTTTTCTGATGCAGCAAGTGTGGCTCGTAGCGAATTCATTTGCTTCTCTATTACTAATGTTTGGTAATATGTTACGCTGATGTTATAAGCTGTCTGCTCTGAAGTCTTCTTTAATGTTTGCTCCGATAGCTGCTTGCTTATTTTTGCTGCATTTAATGCTATTCCAAAGGTAGGATCAAAGATTTTTTGGGTTAGCTGCACACTACCCGATAAATTATGCTTTGTACCCATTGTTACCGGAACCTGGGTTCCGGGTTGTCCCATTAATTCACCAGGAAGTACTGTAGTGCCCAACTTCAGGTTATCGGTATATGTCCCGGAAGCATCTATCTGGGGAAGCATTGTTCCAATTTGCTCGTTCACTTTCTTTTGGCTAATGGTAACATCATAACCTGCAATTTTTATGTTGCTGTTATTTGTGTTTGAATAATTGATACACTCTTTGAGTGTTAGTGGCTTCTGAGCATGCAGATAAAAGCTGCTTATTGCAAAGAATAAGGTTAGAAATGTTATTTCTTTAAATTTCAATGTTCTTCTCATTGTATCATTAGTTTATAATAACGATACAAATATGAAATCAAAATAATGGACTGAAAAATTATTGAGATGAAGGGGTATAGATTAGCGAAGAATGAACCGTTGATGGGATATTATTGTCTGTATCTGCTATTAAAATCTTTACTATAGGTTTTGCCAATAGGGATTTCCTTTTCAGGAATAGTAATTGAATTTGAGCGAACAGATTCTATTCGTTTAAAGGGTAAAATAAAACTTCGGTGAACACGAATAAAATCTTTTACAGGTAATTTCTGCACCATATCATTCATTGTCATCCGTGCCACAACTGTTTGCCTGTCTTTAATAAATATTTTCAGGTAATCAGCTAATCCTTCTATATATAAAATGTCAGCCATAGGAATTTTCACCAAACTATAATCTGCACGAATAAAAATATGTTTATCTTCTGAATGATTTTGTTTGTTCATGTAATTATAATACTCACTGGCTTTGTTTACAGCCTGGCTGAATCGTTTAAAGTTGATGGGTTTTAACAAATAATCTATAGCATTAAGTTCGTAACTCACCACGGCGTATTCGCTGAATGCTGTTGTAAAAATTATCATGGTATTTTGCCGAATGGCTTTTACCAGGCCGATTCCATTCATTGATGGCATTTGTATATCTACAAATAATAAATCTACAGGATATTTCCGTAAATACTTTAATGCTTCAGTAGGATGTGTAAATGTTTTTTGCAGATTGATAAAATCCGTTTTTTCGCAATGGGAATCAATTACCTTTAAAGCCAGAGGCTCATCATCTATTGCTATAGCAGTAATCATAGTAAATTGATATGAAGTGATACAATAAAATCATTTTCAGTTTCTTTGATTGTCAATAAATGTTTGGAAGGATATATCAAACTTAAACGATGTTTCGTGTTTTTAATACCTAGTCCGTTATGTTCGCTTGTATCGGGCTGAGTTTTAACTTTATTGTTTGCAACTAAAAAATGCAATTCCGATTCGTTTGCTTTAATACTTATTCTGATGTTACTGTCTTGTTCTGAATTCACACCATGCTTGAATGCATTCTCAACAAATGGGATAAGCAACATGGGGGCAATCTGCAATTCGGAAAACTCCCCTTCAACAGTATAATCAAATTTTATTTTACTTTCTAATCTCAACTTTTGCAGTTCAATAAAGTTGTTAAGGTAATTAATTTCTTCTTCTAAGGGCACAAAATCATTTTGAGTTTCTTTCATGGTGTAACGCATCATTTCAGAGAGCTTATCAACCATATCCGCAGTTTGTGGTGATGTATCAATTGCAGTAGCATAAATATTATTTAAGGTATTAAATAAAAAGTGCGGGTTGATTTGGAATTTTAAAGAAGAAATCTGGGCAACTAATTTTTCTTTTTCCACTTGCCGGAGATGATTGTTAATGGTTAATGAGATGGATGCTAAAATTGAAATAATCAGCATTAAAAAAGTATTAGCTCTCATAATAGGTTCTATTTTTATTAGTACAGGATTAATGTTTACCATATTATCCGGATTAAAATCAAATAAATTTAAAAATACACCTGACAAAATAAAAGCTATTACAATGCTTAATACAAGCATAATTACGTATAACAGGTACTTTTTTAATAAGAGGAATTTGGGAATCAGAACAAAATAATTGAAATAAAAAATAACAATAAGAAAAAGGCCCAAAATAACAATCGGGACTAATGAAATAGTATCTGTTGGGGCGAAAGATTTAATAACCTGATAAGTGGAAAAAAAGGGAATCATTAATAGCAACCCCCAGGCTATAACATGAATTGAGAATGTAAAAAAGAGGTTTTTCATTTTCATTCAATTTTGAATCACAAATCAAAGATAAGATTTTCGTTCGATAAAATATTTGCGATAAAAAGAATGAGTTCGTAGAAGAACAAAAAAGCGTTGTGTATTTTTCATACTCCAGTATTACTTTTAGATAGTCTGACAGTCTCGGTATAGAAAAAGCGCAGGATTTCTCCCAGTGTTTTTGTTCGCTGCTAACCAGGTTTAGAAATTGTTAATAAACCACTTCACCCCGCATTTTTCTGTTGTGTGTAGTTAATCTTTAATCTATAAATCCTATTCTTTTTAATACTTCTATCAATTTTAATGATTTTTCTTGTTTCTCAAGTGAAGGAAGCCACTTATCATAAAACCAATCAAGATAGGTCTCGTATCCTTTCTCTTTCCAATTTGTGAAAAGTTCTAAGTCAGCATTATCATATTCATTAATAATAGATAAGATTTTATCTTGATTATAATCATTATACTCACCATAATGTACAATGTGCTTAATATTTATACGGGACTTTTGATTTACAATTTTATTCATCGGATAGCCAAGACATAAATAAAGCAAAGGAAAACAACCCTTTCTTGGTAATTTTAAAAGGTCGAAAATTTTATCTAAGTCTCTAGTGTAAGTGTCGTTCGTAGTTAAATAACCAATACCTAATGAATTAGCTGCAATTACAGCATTTTGAACTGCCAAGCTAACATCAATAACTCCTGTTAAAAAGGGTTGAAAATGATTAAACGAAATATTTTTCCCTAAATATTCTTTAAGGCATTCATGCCTATGAAAATCAACAATAAATAGAAGAACTTTATCACCTTTTAAGCCTAACTGTTTTTTTTCATTGTCATCAAGAACAATAATTGAATAGCTTTGCCTATTTGAAGCATTTGGGGCTTTTATACACGATTCAATTATCATATCAAAATCATCAGTAGAGATTCTTTCTTCACTAAAATTACTACTTCTGGTAGTTTTAAGAGTTTGGATACTTTTTATAACATCATTCATGTTTGTATCTCTTTTTAATTATACACAACGGTCTTTGGTTACGTTTTGTGCGGGAATTCCGCCCAGCGTTCCAGTCAGCCCATAAAGTTTAAAGATAATTAAAAATGTCAAAAAACCGCTAAAACCCGCATTTTTTTGATGCAATGTTATGGGCTGGTGTTAAATGTTTTCTGTCTTTTTTCTATCAATTTGTTACTTTGTTTCTGTCTGCCGTGCGTTGGCTTTGGTGGCTCTTTTGCAATTTTTGGTTTTAGCGTTGGCTTGTGCGAATTGCAAATGTGTCGCCAAATGCGTGGGCTAATTCAATAATATATTTTCTATTTCTTCACTCGCTTTTTTCAAAGCTTCATTTGTCTTGTCTTTCAGTTGCTGGGCTTGTTGTCTTATGCCTGTAATATGTTCGGCTATTCCTTTTTGTGTGTCAAGCGGTGGAACTGAAATTGGTAAACTTAAATACTCATTCATTATCAAGTTTCGAATCCCATTAGTTTGACTTTGCATAACATCTGTGATTTTGATATTATGAATGGTTTTTAAATAATTGAAAACAAAATCAGGATTAACAATGCTTTCATTTACTCTGAATTTGTGAACAAAGTTGCTGTAGCCAAGTGAGTAATTATCTGTAAGTTCTTTTGTCAAAATTGAAATTCTGCCAACCGGTTGGTTTTCGCTACCGCCTGATTTTTCGATTAGTAAGTCATTGGTTTGAATATCCAATGCTTTATACTTTAACTTGTCTATTAATCGGTATTTTGCTCTGCTTCCATCAACATTCAAATTAAATTTGTTATCAAATTCCGTTGCTCTAATAACTAAACAGCGAACAAATTCATTTTCATCAAATACTTCCTTATCATCATTTCCCCAGTCACCTGCGCAACTTTGAATAATTACCGATTTAAGAGTTTGATATTTATATTTTGTTTTATAAAGTGATTGTATTAGTTCTTTACTTTGAATAGAATAAAGTTTTGGGTCAAATCTACCGCCTGTTATTTCTTGAAAAGTAGTTGTAAACATTCTATTCTTCAAATTATTTTCAGGTGGTTGGGGTAATTTAATTCCTAATTCATTTAACAAATAATCGTCAATGCTTGAAAGTAGTTTTTCGGCTTCTGCTTCGTTCTGTTTTTTCTGCTCAACTACTTTTCTTGTAATTTCTAAAATCTTTTTATCTTCAATGATAGGGATTGAGAGCAATGCGGGATAATCTAATGCTGGTCGTGTTCCGCCTGTACTTCTTCGGCTTGCCAATTTTTCGCCAATGTCTGTATTTAAAAACGCTGCAAGTGTTTCACTAATTTCTTTATTGCCTGTGCGGATAACACAAACATGCTGATTAATATTCCCTTCAAAGCCTTCGGGTACAACAGAAGCAACCGCCATTCGCCCAACACCAGTAATTTTAACTAACAAATCGCCTTCTTTTACCTGGCTGCGCTTCAACATTCCGTTGTGCGTTTCTTCGTTTATGTATTTACAATCGTCAAACTCTAAAATACCGGTTGGTGAAAGGTTTTGCACACGCAAAAAGGGTATGCCATTTTCTTTTTCGGAATAATATTTTTCGCTTTCAGTTGTTTTGGGTGTTGCTCCGCTCGAAATTCCAACAGCATAATCACGTAACTTTTTGGGCTCTTTAGCCAAAACTTTCTTTTCAAGTTCCAATAATTCGGGAACATAGTAAAAAGGGTCAAGCCGTTTTTCCAATTCGCTTTTTTGCAAAATGAAAACACGGCTTTTATTTAATGCTGTGGATTGTATAGTGTAATTGCTCATTATTTCTTAGGCTTTAATTTTTTCGGAGCATCCTTCTCTTTCAACAAACCTTTTGCATTTAATGAAGTAACTACATTTTTACCTGTTTTAGCTTCCAGCTCTTTGCGAGCAACCTTTGCCACATTGCCACCCTGTTTAGCTACTTTTTTACTTTCTTCAAAATCTTTTGGGTTGGTTGCGGCTGATATGTCTTTTGTAGATGCTTCGGCAAGCATGTTTAGAATGAGTTCGGTATTGGTCATGTTATCCCGTAGGTTTTCCTTTTTCAAACCTTTCAGAATTTTGTATTCTTTAGTGGTTTTATCGCTCCAGGCTTTGGTAATAATGTCGGTAAGCGTAGCAAACTGAACACCTTCTTTCAATCCCCTTTTTTTCCATTCATCTGTCAGTTCTTTTCTAATTTCAATACTTTTCAGTCGCTGATTAATCCAGTTTTCTGAATAGCCTAGTTTCATGTATTGCTCCAATGCCCTGTCGATACTGAGTTCAGGGTCTTGCATTTCGTCTAAGCGTTCTGAGGCTACCTGTGCCAACCAAAGTTTAAACGGTTCCGCTTTTGGTGATGGTATGGATTGAATGAGTCTAAAAAGCTGTTCTGTATCAGCCACATCGGTTTTGTAAAATTTACCATCGGCAGATTGCATTTTCAGTTGTCCGATTTTTTCGGACAACTCACTTCCTTCTTTTTTTAGCTTAGTTTTTAAGTCGCTCCAGTATTTTCTGGGTCTATCGGTATTAGTCAATACTTCAATCACGTCAATTATTGATATAAACCATTTTTCCTGGTCGGCATCCCATAAGGTTCTTACCTTTTTATCTTCAAATATTTGAATGGCGTTTTTTTGTTTCATTTTTCTTACAGTTTATAGAAAAAACGGAAATTCCGATTTTTCTCAATGATTCCCCGTTACAAATCTTGATGTGAGACGAACTATTGTTTAACTTCACCCCCCCAATATTTTATACACGTTGTTAAGGGCTGGTATTTATGGTTTATCATATGGAAAACCTTCTTTGTCAAGAATTTCATATTTCCAATGTTGTTTATCATTATTCCATCTTTTACTCTGACTTCGTAGCTGAGCCACATCATCACGCATTTTCTTTAGTTCCTTTTTTTCTATATCAGTTAGATTTTTGATTTTTCCGCTAATTGTTAGTTCTTCAATTTTCCTCCAACTCCTAATTTTACTTTCAATTCCTTCCCTCTCTTTTTGTTTTTGCCATTCCCACTCAACTCCATTTCTTGAAAGCAAATCACCAAGTAATTCAATCCTAATTGAACTTATTAAATCATTCCTATTTTCCCTAATTTGTCTTGCTCTTAGGGTCATTTGGTCACTTAGCCAATGACCTACTTTTGTTTTTTGTGATGGTACAGTTTTATAATTTTTCTTTTTGCTATAATAATTTTCTAATTCAACTAAATTGTCAGTCCATTCATCATCTTTAGGTTTACCTCCTGTGCTTGATGGTTCCCATAAGAATTTTATAGAATTCATTTTATTCTCCTCATGCTGAGTCCAGGGCGGAGGATAATTTTCGTTGCCTTTTCTTCGTTGCTTTTGATATGCACACCAAATTCCTAATTTATAATAAGGGTTGGACTTATCTGAAAATTGAGGAACATGAGTATAATTGGTATTTGGGTCAACTTTATTTTTATAATCAACAAGCTTTAGAAAATCTTTATCCCACTTTATTAATCTTCTACGTTCAATACCAACCCCTTCAAATGGAAAATCAACACTTATTAATTTTGCTTCTATTTCTTTGGGTAATCCCTTTCTATTATGTAACGCATTCATTTTCTGATACCAGCGAAACAATTCTCTATCCTCAGTGTGTTTACTTACTATTCCGGAAGGTCTTATGTCTTTTTTGTAAATAACATAACGTTCAAATAAAATATCAAATCTATCATAATCGTATGCGGTAAAATGAATTTCTTTTGTCCTTGATTTAATATGTTTCTGGTCAAAACCAGTCTCTATATCAAATTCAGAAATTTCAATGCTTTCATCTTGCCCGTTTGTATTCTCTCCATCGTTTGTTTTAGTTTCTGTTGTTCTATTATTGATCATTGATTGATTAAAAAGTAAGTTTTGACTTACCAATTCATTCAATAAATCTATGTTAAGAAGTTTGATTTTGTCGGATGAAAGATTTAATAAATCAGAATAATATTCTTTAATTTCTCTAAGCACATTCTTTCCTTGATTGTCAGTTACTGTTAGGAAATCAAGTTGTATAGATGCTTCGATATTATTCTTAATCCCAGAACTTGTAAGATTTGAAGAACCAATTATAATTCTTGAATGTTTTGAACCTTCAAATATGAATAACTTGGGATGATAAGTAACGTAGTCTCTTTTATCGTGAAATATATAAGTTTCTATTTTTTCATTAATTAATTGCTCAAGAGCCTCCTTAGAAGTTCCTTTATTATCAACACCGATGAAGAACCTTATTTGTTTATAAGTTTCCTGTGCCTTTTTTATATATGGGATCAGCAATCTAACACCCGAAATGGCGGCAAAAGCAACAAATCCATTGAATACTTGATAATTAGAACTATCAAAAGATACAGCAAGTTGTTTTCCAACGTTGTATTTGTTTTCTGTATCAAGTCCGTGTCCTAAAAATTTAGCTTTCATAATGCTGTGTCGTTTCTATGCTTGCCCGCTAACTTCTTTGCAAAACCTGTTTTTGGTTTCGGGTGATTCTAATTCTTTATTACTTTTTTCGATAATGAAATACCTGGGGTTATTACTTTTACAATATAAATTCCCTGGCTGATGTTCAGTAAATTCTCATTAAATAAATAACGGGTTCCATAAAGTAAATTCTGATATTGTTTTTCAAAAATGATTGAACCGTTCATATCAATTAACTGAATTTTTATAAAACCATTTTCTTTGGGGATGAAATCAATTGTAATATTACCGGAAGAAGGATTCGGGAAAATCGAAAAATAAAAATCTGTTGTTAACTTATTTGTCGATTCTATTACAGGTACATAGAGATTTATTGATATTAAAGAAGTATCATTATCATCTTCTATTGTAACCAGGTTACATGAATAATTTCCTGCAATTAACGAATCATTGGATAAAGTAATTTGTACAGTGTCGGTTGACGATATTTCAATTATTCCGGATGTTTTATTTATTGTAATCCATGAATTTTCTGTCTCATTTTCAACTGCAATGGAATAATTGGCAGAAATATTACCCGTGTTGTGAATATATATGTTGTGAACCGAAGTTTCTTCATTTAAAAGGGTATCGTTAATTGAAGCCGGTAAAACTAAAATGGATGTATCTTCAAATACATTCAGGTTAACCGGGATCGTATATGTATTATTATTTTCCCCGGTTATTGTAACATTGCAAGAATAATTCCCTGCAACTAATGAATCGTTAGTCAATGTTACTATTAATGTATCTTCAGATGATATTTCAATTGTTCCTGTTGATTTATCTATAGTAATCCAGGGATTTTCAGATTCTGTTATATTTTCCAAAGTAACCGAGTAATTATTAGGTGTATTTCCAGAGTTAAAAAGTAAAATTTTATTACTGGATGATTCCTGATTCAAAAGGGTTTCAGTTATTGACGATGGCGAGTAAGACAATGATTGAATTAAAGGTACATTTAAATTAAATGGAATAGAATAAGTGTCGCCATCTTCTTCTGTAACAATAATATTAGAGCTATAATTACCCGGAACCAGAGAGTCATTGGATAAAGTAACCAGTATAGTGTCATTGGATGAAATACCTATTGTTCCACTATTTTTATTAATACCAATCCAGGGGTGTTCAACTGAATTTTCGATTGATGCAGTATAATTATTCGCGGCAATTCCTGTATTGTAAAGGATAACCTGTTGAACAGATGATTCTTCATTTAAAAGTGTATCACGGATTAAGTTCGGAATTACAGCAAGTGAAGTGTCTTCGAGAATAATATCAATATTAACAGTAGAATTTGAATTAAAAGAAATATTGTTTATCGTTCTGGACGAATAACCATCGGCTAAAACAGTAAGATTATACATGCCGGGTTCAATCAACCGGTGAAAATCTCCATTTTCTAAATCAGTAAAAACCATTGAGCTATCGTTTACCTGGTCGTGGTTTTCGATATAAATCATGGCTTCAACAGGATTTCCATCCGCGTTTTTAACAGTACCATGAATTCCATACGTGCATTCTTTCATAAACTGCAACAAAGATTCTTTGTTGTAATTCCAATAATTATTTAAATATTCAGTTGCCAGAAGTTTTGTTGAAGAAACCTCAATGGTAATTTCCCTGCATTGTTGCCAGTAATTCATGTAATCCTGGCGTCCACCTGTAATAACATACCAATCGCCTCCTTCGGTTACGCCACTTGAATATAAATTTGTCATATATGTTGGGAATACTGTTCGTGCGGTAGCAACATAATCTGTACATACCCTGAGAAACCAGTCATTATCTGCATGTGTGTTTTGTGAGCTGGTCCATGTATCCCATGGATAATTCATTACTTCTTCGCCACCATGGAAATTAGCAGCCATCACAAAATGACGTGCTTCTGCAAAATCCATCATTGCCTGTGTTTCGGGTTGATATGGTGCACTCTCGCCTGTTCGGGGATCGGGAAAATCACGATTCACATCCACTCCGTTTGCATTATACCTGGTAGAACCGGAAACAGTGTGGTTTCCGTCGTCATATGTCCCGTCAGGATTTGCATTCGGGTTAATATATATTTCGATGTTATTTACCAGGCCCGTTATTCCTGTTTTTGTTCCGTAGCTTGTTAATAATGAATCAGCTAATCTTAGCATAAGTATAAACCCGGTTGTTTCATCACCATGTATCGTACTTGAATAAAAAAACTCAGGTTCAGTTTCATCTGTATTTACATTGTCTGATATTTTTAAAACGTACAGTTTTCTTCCTTCAACAGTTGTTCCAATAGAATCTAATTTACAAATTGACGGGTAATCTGACTCGAAATTTTTCATCATGCTTCTATAAACCTCGTAAGTCGGATATCTGTCCCAATCAGCCATTTGGTCAACAGTTGTTGCCATGGTAAGTGATTTTGGAACTTCTTTCTGCAAATACTCAATTTTATAACCCAATTGTTTAAACTTCGAAAGTTCGGCTTCGTTGGCATAAGCATATACAGTGTTTCCTCTGACATTGTCAATTGAAATAATCTCTGTAATTGTTTCAATTTCCGATTTTGATTGTATCTCAAATTTGAAATAATACTCGGTAAAATTTTGTGCAATACTATTTTGAAAGGTGAATAATAATAAAATAGCTGCTATAGGTATGATTCGTTTCATTTAAATAAATAAAAATAAAGCATGAAATTTGGGTATTGATTATTGATTAGGATTCATTAATCTTCCAATAAACAGTATCGTGTTTGTTTCGTTATCTTTAATAATGTATATGAAAGGGTGATCTGCTTTAAAAACTGCATCTTCAAGCATCATGCTGGTTTTTCGCATTGTAACAGCTGTGGCAGCAGCAGCTTCTGTTCCTTCTTCATTTACATCTATATAGGCCTTGTGAATTACTTTATCAATAAAGAGATTTTCATTTTCCGATATTCCCGAAAAGTCGGCATTTCCTGTAAAAGCAACAGGCATTCCCATCTTAATTAATTGTTCTTTTAAATCGTAAGTAGCTTCAGTTTTAAATTTAGGGAGTGAAAGCTCAACCCGTTTTTTTTTCATTTTATCGAAATAACCGGTATATGAATTATTAATGAAAATCTTTTCAATATCTTTTAATCCATAGTTTTCCTTTGGAAGGAAAATAAACATGGATTGCCTGTATTCAATATATGGGATTTCAACAATGGAGAGTAAATTATCCTCGTAAAAATCTGTATTTATAGAGTTGTTCATAAAAGTTGCCCGGGTTTGGCACGTTTTAAAAATATAGAAAATGTCTTCTGTATTGTATTTTTTTTCAAAAGGTTTTTCCCAGGCATTGTTAAAATAAATGGCATTTACCAAAACCAACATGGTAGAGTTTTGAATAGATCCTTCTGTTAATAAATTCGTTATCCTGTTATTGGTGTTTTTTTCGACCCATGAATTAATTTCTAAACGCGATTTTTCAGGGGCTTTGTAAAACGGGGAATGAAAAAGGCCTGCATTATAATACGTTTGATTTATAAACGAGAATTCATCAGATACTTTAAATCTTTCTTCTATCCATAATGAGTTTGCAATTCGAATATCAATACCTTCTGTTCCCGATTTGGTAATTTGGGTATTTAATAAATTAAAACTTTGATGAAGTTCATCCTGGTTTTTTGAAAATGAAAGAGCCTTACTCATTTGCTCCAGGGTTTCACCACGGGCGCCCGCGTATGTCATAGCTAATGCCGATGAAATACTAAACGGGGAGTATATTATGTTTACTGGTTCCTGTTTAACTTGTTCATATAGCTTTGTAGCAAATTCAGAATTTCCTTTTACTGTCATATCAATGTTTTGAGATGTTAATTGTAAATAAGACATAGAAAAGCCTAATAAAATGAATACATGTTTCATAACTTTTAGTTTTAAATCAAATGGTTTACATTACAAATTTACAAAACCATTTCAATAATTAAACCAAACATGGGTTAAAGTGTTTTCCATTTGGTTATTTCGTATGAATAATTTTCAATAAGCTATAAAATATTGAAATTTGTTGTATTATTTTGTACATTTATCTTTTATAAGTGCAAAACGAATAGAATTATGAAATATCCATGCAAGAAATTGAACGAAACGAAAATGATTATTCCATGGCGTATTCCATCTGACTGTCGTCAGGCAAGTTGTGACCTTAATAAAAAAAATTAAAAAATAAACAGATGAAAAAACTTCTATTATTATCAGTTGTATGCTTTGTTGTTGTTTCAGCAAATGGGCAAAGCATATCTTCATCGGTTGTAGCTTCAGCTGGTGGATATTCAGAGGCTGGAGAAATAAGCCTTAGTTGGACTCTTGGGGAACTCGCTGTTGAAACTTTTACTGCATCTGAATTGATTTTAACCCAGGGATTTCAACAAGGATATTACGAAATTACAGGAATTGACGATCCTTTAAATGCAGATTTTAAAGTAAAAGTTTTCCCGAATCCTGCTGTTGAATTTATTTATATTCAGGTAGAAAATCAGGATATACAAAAAATAAAAATTGAATTGTATAACATGGAAGGGAAACTAGTTCATAACGAAATCTATGAAAATCCAGCTATTTCTTATGAACTGGATATAAGCAAGCACAGTTCAACTCAATATATACTTAAAATAACCGATTTGAGCGGTGGATTAATGCAAACATATAAAATAATTAAAAGGTAGTATTTATACTTATTTTCTTATTTATTAGATAGTTAGTTTTTTAATTATTTTGTTAAAATATTTAAAAAGACTTTATTTGTCGTTATTGATAAATAAAGTCTTTTTATTTAAATGATAAAATTAGACCTGATTATAGTTCTGATTGTTATTCTCTTTATTCTTATATCACTTTATAAAGAATTATTAGGAGCTACTTTTACTTTTGTAATTGCAGTAACAATTCTGGGGTTTTTTAAAATTCTTAGCCCGGGCGAGATATTAAATGGTTTTGCAAACGAACAGGTTGCAGTAATCATTTTACTTTTATTATTAGGAGAAATAATCCGTCAAACAGCAATAATTGAAGTATTGTTTGACAAAGTTTTTAAATCGGCAAAGAACTACCGCGGCTTTTTAAGCCGAATGACACTTATTATATCCGGGTTTTCGGCTTTTTTCAATAATACACCTTTAGTTGCTGTAATGATGCCATATATTAATACATGGTGTAAACGAAATAATATTTCCCCGTCAAAATTTCTGATGCCACTTTCGTACGCGGCTATATTAGGCGGGTGCGCAACTTTAATAGGTACATCAACAAACCTCATAGTGAATGGAATGTATGTTGAACAACAAATAATTCCAAACTCACAATCGTTAAATATCTTTGAATTTGCCTGGGTTGGTGTACCAATGATTATTATTGGATATTTCTATTTAATATTTTTTGGAGACAAATTACTTCCATCAAACCCCGATTTACTCACTGATTTTTCACAAAACACCCGCAGATATATTGTTGAAGCAGAAATACGCAAAAACTCACATCTTATTGGTAAAACAATTGAAGAATCCGGACTGGCAGGTTTAAAAGGATTGTATTTAATAGAGATAATTCGTAAAAAATATAAAATTTCAGTTGTTTTAAATGATCTGACTATTCAACAAGACGATCTTTTAATTTTTGCAGGCGATACAGAAGTAATTACAGAAATGTTGAATGCTGAATCCGGACTTACGCTGCCTTCTGTAGGGATGTTAAACAAGAAAAAACAAACCGAAGTAGTTGAAATAGTTATTTCTCACAACTCTACAATGATTGGTAAATCTGTGAGCGAAATTCGTTTTCGTGCCAGGTTTGATGCTGCTGTTATTGCTATTCATAGAAATGGAGAACGTATTTATAGTAAAATTGGAGATACTTATATAAAAGCCGGTGACGTACTTTTACTTTATACAGGTATTGATTTTTACAGCAGGTCTATTGATACGCACGACTTTTATTTTATTTCAAAAGTGAAAGACTTTCAGAAAATAGAATCTTATAAAATTTGGACTTTGTTGGGAGGAACGGTTTTAATAATACTTTTATCGGCACTACATCTTGTTTCACTATTTATGGGATTGGTTGTATTGTTAATGGTTGTAATAGCTATGAAAATTGCAAAACCCAAAGAATTATACAAAGCTGTTGATTATAACCTGGCAATGATAATTGCATTGTCTCTTGCTCTTGGAACAGCAATGATAAAATCGGGTGCTGCTGATTTGGTTGCTGATATATTAACACGAATATTTTTACCTCTTGGAAAAGTAGGCTTACTTTTTGGTATTTACATAATTACTGCTGTTTTAGCTGCATACATTACAAATAAAGCCGCGGTAGCTATTGTTTTTCCTGTATCAATAATGATGGCTGCGAATTTGGGTTTAAATCCAATTCCATTTGTTTTAGTGGTTTCTTTTGCTGCAGCCGCTAACTTTATGACCCCACACGGATACCAAACCAATTTGATGGTTTATGGGCCGGGAGGGTATTCGTTTAGCGATTTTTTCAGGGTTGGCTTTCCTTTAACTATAATCTATATGTTAGTTACCGTGTTTATATTGCGTGTAGTTTATTTTTAATAATGCTATAATTATGAAAGTTGAAGAATTACAAAAAACAGCAATAGATGCAGCAATTAAAGCAGGTAAAGAAATTTTAAAGGTTTATCATTCAAACGATTTTGATATTAATATTAAATCTGATAATTCTCCTTTAACTCGGGCAGATAAAATAGCACATGAAATTATTTCAGAAATACTTACTATTACCGGGTTACCTGTTTTAAGCGAAGAAGGAAAGAATATTCCATATGAAACCAGAAAAAACTGGAATCAGTTTTGGCTTGTTGATCCTTTAGATGGTACAAAGGAATTTATTAACCGAAATGGCGAGTTTACTGTAAATATTGCATTAATTAAAGAGAATGAGCCTGCCTTTGGAGTTATATATGTCCCTGTAACAAAAGACCTTTACTTTGGTGGCGAAAATATGGGCTCATATAAAATCATTAATATTGACGAAACAGTACCTTTTACTGATATCTCAACCCTTGTTCAAATGAGTTTTCAATTACCCTTTTTTATTGATGAAACCTGTTTTACGGTTGTTGCCAGCAAATCGCATTTAAATCAAGAAACAATAGATTATATTGATAATTTAAAAAGCACACACAATAATATTGAGTTTGTATCTAAAGGAAGTTCATTGAAATTATGCATGGTTGCCGAAGGTACAGCAAATATCTACCCGCGTTTTGGCCCAACCATGGAATGGGATATCGCGGCAGGACATGCCATTGCTTTTTTTTCAGGATGTTCTGTAACCGGGCAAGATGAAAAAACTCCTTTAAGTTATAACAAAAAGGAGCTTTTAAATCCGGGGTTTATTGTAAAAAGATAATTATCTGAACCTCTCTTTTAATATTTTTGCGTATCGACGACTTATAGTATATGGTTCTTTTATACTTTTTAAGCTTATTTTGTATGAATAATTAAACCAATTATCAATTTTCTCAATATATTCAAGATTAATAATAGTGGAACGATGAATTCTGCAAAAATAATTTAGAGGAAGCCTGTTTTCCCATTCTTTCATCGATTTTGATACGAGCCCACTGTTGCCTTCAATTGTATTAATTCTAGAATAATCACCTTCAGATTCAATTGCAATAATTGAACTTACCTTAATAAAAACTAATTTTGTTCCCAAGGTCAAAAACAACCGGTCATCATATTTTAATTTATATTCCAGACTTGGTTCTTCTGCTGAACCTGATTCAAGTCTTTCTATTGCTTTCTTTAATCTTTCGTGCGTTATTGGTTTTAGCAAATAATCTAAGGCATTAACTTCAAAAGCCCTTAAAGCATATTCATCAAAAGCTGTAGCAAAAATCACTTTTCCTTTATAATCGATTTTATTTAGTAAATCAAAACCCGAATCACCGGGCATTTGAATATCAAGAAAAATCAGGTTCGGATCAATTTTACCAATCATATTGATTGCAGAGTTCACATCTTCTGCTTCGTGAACCGATTCAATACATTCATAACCCGAAAGCATATTGATTAGTTCTTTGCGGGCCAGCCTTTCATCATCTACAACAAGTACTTTATATCGATTACTGGTCATATATATCTTGTCTGATTTTTATTTGAATACAAACTATATTCTCTTCTTTGTTTATAGTCATCTGATAACCATATTTGTATGCATTTTTTAAACGCTTTTCAACATTTTGCAAACCGGTTCCGGTTCCATCATGATTTTCAACGCTTTCGATCCATTTTCCTGAATTACAAATTGTAAGATTAAACTCATTCGTGTGAATGTATGATTGAAGAAGAATTTTTAAAGGCATTTTGCTTGTTTTCATACCATGTTTAATCGCATTCTCAATTAGCGGATGTAAAAGAAAACTCAATACCTTGAAATCTTTAGCCTGATCAGAAATATTATATTCAATTTCCAACTTTTCCTCGAAGCGCTTTTTCTCTATGGACAAATAGTGTTTTATTGCTTCTAATTCACGACTAAGTGGAACAAAGGCCAATTCTTTCTGTAGTAATGAATATCTAAGAAATTCAGAAAGTTCTGTAATCATTGATTTAGCAGCTTTCTGATTTTCGTCAACCAAAGCCCTTATAGAATTTAATGAATTAAACAGGAAATGTGGATTTAACTGATATCGAAGCATTTCTAACTCAGCACGTTGAGCTAGTAATAAAGCTTCCTCCTTACTTTCTTTTTCGTTTTGATAATCAATCCAAAATTTTGTTCCAAAATACATCGCGATCCAACCAAAAACTAAAAAGAACTGGGAAAAATTTATCTTTATTAACCCATAAAAAGTCAAACTTTTAAAAAAGTATTCTGCTCTTTCGGGTTTCCAGAAGTGATAACTAAGGAATATATCTAAAAAATACCAGGTTAATGTGGAAATATAAATAAGGACAATTAATAATGAAATTCCAGTAAGTATATTATTTATCTTCTTTTGAATATATCTAAGTATATACCTGAGCAATGAAGTAATAATAAAGCCTGATAGGTATGTTACAAAATTTAAATAGAATGAAATAAAATTATCAAAATCTCCTTTTCTAAAAAAAAGAGTCATAAATATTCCATAAAGAATCCAACCTGCCAGATTTGCAATCCAAAACCATTGGTTTGTATTTTTAATATTTATTTTCACTCTTTTTGGTATGTTAATTATATGCTAATATCTTAATTATTTCTGATGTATAAAAAACAAAATAGCTTAACGGTTAATAAATTCGATAAACGGTTTATTACTATATAACCTTTTATAGATGTATTTAACCATTTATCGAAATCATATTTAAAACTATATTTTATTGTAAGAATTTTACTTACAAACTAAATTCAAAAATCATGGAAAAACATTTTAAAACATTATTAATTGCATTAATACTTCTGCCATTAAACCTTTTTTCAGAAGATATTAATTTGAGTGATCAGTTGTTTTTATCGATTAGAAATGGCGATATAAATCAGGTTAAATCAATAATCGATATTGATAAAAATCTTATAAACTCAAGAAATCGATTATATTCAACGCCTTTAATAGTTGCAGCCTCAGTTAATAAACTTGAAATATGTAATTATCTAATTGATGCTGGTGCTGATATAAATCTTGAAAATTCAAATAATTACAGAGCTATTCATTATGCAGCATATAATAATCAGTTTGAATTGGTTAAAAAACTTGTTGAAAAAGGTGCCGAAATAGAAGTTTGGAACAATAGAGGAAGATTACCTATTCATTATGCTGCATATGCCGGAAATATTGAAATGCTTGAATATTTCGTTAAAAAGGGATTAAAAATTAATACGAAAGCTGGGGATGATGGTGGAACAGTATTACATTTTGCCTGCAATGGGAAAAATCTTGAAATGGTTAAATATTTGTTGAACAAAGGTACTGACCTTTCAGTAGTTGATAATGAAGGACTTTCTGTATTGCATTGGGCAACAAGTGGTGGGAGCATAGATATAATCAAGTTTTTAGTTGAAGAGAAATCAATGGATATAAGAATTACTAATTCAGCGGGCGTTGGTCTATTTCATTCTGCAGCTTTTGGTCGTAATTTTGAAGCAATAAAATACCTTATAGATAAAGGATTTGGGATAAGCGAAAAATTTGAAGATGGGCAAACAGTTTTGCATTTAGCCTGTGATGCAGGCGATTTGGAGTTTGTTAGATATGTAATAGAGCAGGGGGCTGATGTAAATGCAATTGACAACAGAGGAACTACTCCTTTAAATAATGCAGCTTTTTCAGGGAATGTAGATGTGGTTGCTTTATTAATGGACAAAGGTGCAATTTTAGCCCCCAAAATTTGTAAAGAAACTGCATGTGCCGAATCTCCGACACCTTTGCATAATGCTACCTGGCGTTCTCCAAACGTTGTTGAATATTTTATTAGCAGAAATGTTGATGTTAATATTCTTGATGAGAATTATAAATCTGCTCTTCATAATGCGATGCAGGGAGATAGTATAAGAAGTATTAAACTGTTATGTGATGCAAAAATTAATATAAACCAAAAGGATAAAAACGGGATGACCGCATTGCATTATGGTGCAAAAAGAGGGAAAATTGATGCCATTAAATTGTTGTTGAATTATAATCCTGATTTAAATATTGTTGATAATTCAGGTAGAACTGCTCTACACTATGCTGCAATTACTGGAAATTTAGATGTTACTGATCTTTTAATAAAAAATAATCCAAAAATAAATATAAAAGATATAAATGGATGTACAGAAGTTGATTTGGCTTACTATTATGGAAATAATGAAGTTGCTGAACTGATAGTTTCAAAGGGAGGTAAAAGTGTAAATAAAACCAAAGATCTAAAAAATAAAGAATTGACATTTGGAGAATCAGTTATATGGTATCTCGATCATAGTGGATATGCAATTAAAACTAAAAATAATTTATTGATTTTTGATTACTGGGAGCGACAACCATTACCTGAAAATGGATGTTTGAATAACGGGTATATAAATCCTGACGAAATAAAAGATATGAATGTTACAGTTTTTGTATCGCATACTCATATGGATCATTTTTCTCAGGTTATTTTCGATTGGAAAGATAAAATAAAAAATATCAATTATGTTTTAGGATTTGAGCATAATACAGATATTGATTATGCTTTTATTCCAGCCAGAGAAACAAAAATGGTAGGAGATGTAAAAGTTACTCCTGTTACTTCAAATGATTCAGGACAAGGATTTTATGTTGAAGTGGATGGAGTCAAAATATTTCATCCCGGTGATCATACGAACATTAGTCGCGATATGTGCCCGAATTATACTGGCGATATTAAATTCTTAACCGAAATGAATAAAAAAACTGATATTGCATTTTATCCTGTTACAGGATGTCGTTTTCAGGATAAAGTAGCACTGAATATGGGTACTGAATTTGCCCTAAAAACCATGATGCCTTCAATTGCATTACCAATGCATGGTACAGATAATGAATACGAATACAAAAGAATAGCTGAAGAATTTAATTCGAGTCTAAAAATAGAGAGTTTTAAATATCCATTAAACAGAGGAGATAGGTTTTTTTACAAAAATGGTGATTCAGGTTTAGCAAAAAAAGATTGATTCTTGTTAACAAGTTATTAAATGGCCAACCGATTGGTTGGCCATTTTGGTATTTATTACTTCAAATATTCAAACATAAACATCATCGTTTCCAAATCAACAGTATTCATAATTTCTTCAATAACATTTGTTTGTGCTGCATTAGGACTTAATAGAGCATCCTTAACCATAAATGCCTTGTAATCATGGTTGGTAGCTCCAATAAAGGTGGCTAAAACACATCCTGTAGCACTTAATCCGCACAAGAAAACTGTATTTATTCCTTTTTCTTTGAGTATTTTGTCAAGATCTGTTTTGTTAAAGCCATCACCATAATGTTTAACAACCATTGGATATTCAGCAGAAAACTTTATTGCAGGATCAAATTTAAATCCTTCCGAATCAGTTGCAGGTCCCCATTTGTCATCCTGATGATAAACGCGAATTATGGGTAATTTGGAGTTTTCAAATACCCAGATTGCTCCATTAATCATTTGGAAAGCACGGTCTTTATCACTTTGATCCATCATAGGAACAAAGGCATTTTGTACATCAATAACCAAAAGAGCAGGTTTCAACTCTTTTTTCCCTTTTTCCTGGCCAAATAATGTATTACACATCAGTACTAAGGAAATAATAATTAAAATTAGTTTTTTCATTGTATTCAATTTAAAGTTTAAAACATAATAAAATTACTAAACAATTTATTAACTTTCAATCGAAATAGGGTGAAAGTTAATATTATGACAGAATTGACAAGCCTTCCAAATATTGGAAAAGAATTAGCCAAAACACTTCAACAGGTTGGAATTAAAAGTGGTGAAGAATTAAAGCAAGTGGGAAGTGAAAACGCATTCATTAGAATAAAAACAATTGATCCTTCTGCCTGTATTAATAAACTTTGTGCATTGGAAGGTGCAGTTCAGGGAATACGATGGCACAATCTAAGTAAGGAAAGAAAACAGGAACTTAAAGAATTTCTTAAAATGGTCGAAAAGAATGCATGATTTAATAAATAAAAAACCGGAAAATTTGGTTCCGGTTTTTTTAGATGTTTTGTTAATTCTTAGGAATATTCTTTAGCACTTCAATCAATAAGTTCCAAAATTTTATTGTTGTATCAATGTTAATTCGTTCTTCTGGAGTATGTGCACCTTTTATAGTTGGCCCAAATGAAATCATATCTAAATAGGGATATTTTTCTAAAAATAAACCACATTCCAAACCGGCATGTATAGCTCTGACTAAAGGTTTTTTGTTAAATAGTTTAGTGTAAGCAGCTTCGGTAATATTCATAATTTCCGAATTGGTATTTGGTTTCCAGCCCGGGTATCCTTCACCATGTTCAACTTTTGCAGCAGCTAAACGAAATACACTTTCTACTTTTCTCGAAATATCGTGTTTAGCAGAGTTAACAGAACTACGCTGACTTGTAGTTATAAAAATCTTATTGTCTTCGATAAATTTGATAGATGCCAGGTTGGTAGATGTTTCAACCAATCCTTTCATTTCCATACTCATTGCATATACACCGTGAGGACATGCATACAATGAATTCAATAATGCGAATTGAGTATCTTCATCAATAACAAATTTGGGAGTATTTACTTTTTCAATTGAAAGTTCTAACCTGGTTTCGGTGATTGCAAGTTCAGCTTTGATATCAGCAACATACTCATTAAAATAGTTAAATAGCCCTTCCTTCTCGTCTTTATGAACAGTAATAACTGCAAAAGCTTCACGAGGGATAGCGTTACGAGCTTTACCACCTTCAAAATCAGAAATTCGGATATCGAATAGGTTTCCGGCATTCCATAAAAAGCGATTCATGATTTTTATGGAATTACCTAAACCTTTATCAATCTCGTCACCTGAGTGTCCGCCATTTAAACCGGTAACAGATACTTTTATACCAATATGTCCTTCAGGAACTTGTTCTTCTTCATAATACAAAGTTGCTAAAGTATCAATACCTCCTGCACAGCCAATAAATAACTCACCTTCATCTTCAGAATCAAGATTTACCAATACTTTACCATCGAAAAATCCCGGTTGCAAAGCAAATGCTCCTGAAAGTCCGGTTTCTTCATCAACAGTAAATAAACATTCAATAGGCCCATGTTCAATAGTAGTAGAAGTAAGTACAGCCATTTGAGCAGCAATACCAATACCATCATCAGCACCTAAAGTAGTTCCTTTAGCTTTTACCCATTCACCATCAATAAAGGGTTGAATAGGATCCTTATCAAAATCATGTTTTGTACCTTCGTTTTTCTCACAAACCATATCAATATGGCTTTGTAGAACAACGGTTTTAATATTTTCTTTACCTTTTGTAGCAGGTTTTTTAATTAATACATTACCAATCTCATCCCGTTTGGTTTCAAGATTATGTTTTTTACCAAAATCAATTAAAAATTGGATAATTTTTTCTTCTTTTTTTGATGGGCGTGGAACCTTACAAATATCTTCAAAGTAGTTCCATACTACTTTAGGTTCTATGTTTTCGAGTACTTTCATTTGTGATATAATTTTATTGATTTTTTATTTTTTGTAAACATACAAAACAATACATAACAGCCAAACAAAATTCAATATTTTTAATTAAAATTTAATAATTCAACTTTATAATTATGTATAGCATAAAAAATGAAAATAAATGTTTTAAAACTAGTTTAAGTTGCTCGTTTTCGTTTTTTTATCAACAAGATTTATAATATTTTTACAAAAATATAAAACCAAATAATAACTTAAAAAAGATAATCATGGCTAAAAGAACAATCGTTTTAATGCCCGGAGACGGAATCGGGAAACCGGTATTAGATGAAACTATCAGAGTATTAGACGCTGCAGGATTTGAAGCAGAATATGTTCATGCAGATATTGGTTGGGAATTTTGGTGTAAAGAAGGAAATCCACTTCCACAACGTACCCTTGATTTAATAGCAAAACACAAGATTGCACTTTTTGGAGCTATTACTTCTAAACCCAAAGATGAAGCATTTAATGAATTAGCACCTGAATTAAAGGAAAAAAATCTGGTATATGCAAGTCCTATAGTTGGATTACGTCAGCATTTCGATTTAGATATTTGCATGCGTCCTTGCCGTTCATACAAAGGCAATCCATTGAATTTCATAAGACGTAGTGCTGATGGTGGAGTTGAAGAACCAATGGTTGATGCAGTTATTTTCCGTCAAAATACTGAAGGTTTATACGGTGGCGTTGAATGGTCGAATCCTCCACAACAGGTTTACGATGCACTGATGACAAACAAAGCTTTTGTTAAAAACTTTAGTTCATGTCCTAAAGAAGAATTATCGGTTTCAACCCGAATCTTCACAAAAAAATATACTACCCGTATTTTAAAAGCAGCTTTTGAACATGCTAAGAAGTTTGGTTATCCGTCAGTTACACTTTGCGAAAAACCAAACGTTATTCGCGAAACATCCGGAATGATGTACAAACTTGCTCAACAAATGCAAAAAGCAGAATATCCTGAAATAAAACTTCATAATACCAACATTGATGCTCAAATGATGTGGTTAACTAAAAATCCTGAAGATTATGGGGTAATAGTTGCTGGTAATATGTTTGGAGATATAGCTTCTGATGGTTTTGCAGGTTTAATTGGTGGATTAGGTTTTGCTGCCAGTGCACAATTCAACCAGGAATCAGGAATCGGAGTATTTGAACCAACACATGGTTCTGCACCAAAATATGCCGATTATGATGTATCTATAGTAAATCCTATTGCAATGGTTGAAGCAGCAGTTATGATGCTTGAATACATTGACGAAAAAGCTATTGCAGCTAAAATCAGAAAAGCTGTTGCAGATGTAGTTGCTGAAGGTAAAGTTCGTACATATGATATGATGAAAATGTCTGGTAAAGCTGATGTAATTACTAAAGGCGCAGCTTCTACTCAGCAAATGGTTGATGCAATTATTGCTAAATTAGCTTAATACATGATTGTTTTGAGGATGTCTCTATCAGATGGCATCCTCTTTTTATACTAATCGGAAATAAAAAATTAAACAGATGAATGCACAAGTATTGGATTTATGGCCAGAACTGGAATGGATAAAAGATAAAGATCTCCGTGAAAAAACTGCAAAAACTTGGGAGTTAGCTCTTGAACAAAGTGTTTTAACACCTCAGGATTTAAAAACAATCCCTTTTACATTACTGGCTCAGACAAAAGTTTCATTTATGGATCATAAACGTGCAGTTGTTCATATTGCACGCGATGCCGGAAATAAATGCAACGAATTTTTTAAAAATGATTTACCAGTAAATATGGATGTTCTTATTGCCGGAGCTATTCTTGCTGATGTTGGCAAATTGTTGGAATATGAAATGAAAGATGGTAAATCTGTTCAGGGAAGTTATGGTAAATATTTACGCCACCCATTTTCAGGAGTTTCGTTAGCCGAAAAATGTGGTGTACCTGCTGAAGTGTGTCATATTATTGCTACACATGCAGGTGAAGGTGACATGGTAAAACGTACTACTGAAGCTTACATTGTTCATCATGCCGATTTTATGACATTTGAACCTTTTAAAGCAAGATTAATTGTTTAGTTTTATTCTTTTAATTGTTTAAATAAAATATGGACTATGAGTTATTTTAATAAAGCTAAAGAGTTATTCCGAATGATAGAAAACGGAAAAATGCTTGATGCATTAGATAAGTTCTATCATACAGATATGGTTGTTATTCAGGCTGATGGTAAAAAAAGAATTGGTATTGAAGAAAATAAAAATTACGAAAAGTATTTTCTAAATAACATTCAGGAAATTTTTGGTGCTGAATTACTTGCAATTACATCCGACGAAGAACGTGGAATTACAATGGTTGAATATTGGGTTCATATTAAGTTTAAAGATGGTTCACGAAAGAAATATGAAGAAATTTCAGTTCAATACTGGAAAGATGATAAGATAATAAAAGAACGATTTTACGAAGGGAAAAGTTAAGAAACGATACATGATTTCGAAACCTGAATTAAACTAATTCAGGTTTTTTTATAGGGAAAAACTCCAATTATTCATCTTTAAATAATGTTAACCCTTTAATATTAAAAAATATGAAAAAGTCAGTTTGTTTTATTTTATTAATTTTTTCATTCTTTCTGATTTCTAATCAGTTGTATTCATCAAATCCTGAAATCCGGTTAAAAAAATTACATTACGAAAACTCTTTGGGAGAAAAAGGTGTAACTACATTTTTTTATAGCCAGGATAATAAGAATTATAACGCTAAATGGGAATTACTCGATGGAAGCAGGTATTCAATAAATTATCATTTTCTGGATAAAAAGGGAAACCTAATCAGAAAATACAAGGAATTTTCGGACAGTATGACATCGAATAATTTTTATAAATATGATAATGAAGGTAATTTAATTGAAGATTACTTTGAACGTAGCGATAAGGTTAAGGGAACAGCCTGGTATAAATATGAAAACGGAAGAAAAGTTGAAGCAGAATGCAGGGGGTTTAACGGTTATTTTTATGGCTTTATTCAATACAAATACGAAAATAATCGTCTTGTTAAAGGAATAATTTTTAAAGAGGGAAAAGAAACAGGATTTATAGATTATACATATGACAATACAGGTAATTTAATTACCGAGTACTGGAATTTTGGTAACTGGAACCAGACATTTACCTATGAATATGAAATAAGTGATAATATCAAACCAAAATCATACTCTTATTCAAGCCCTTTATTAAAAGAATCATCTCAATCACTTATAAAAGAAGAAAAATACAACTGGAATGGTGAAAAAGAAGGTATTTCATACTACAGTTATGACGACAGTACCAAACTTGTTAAAAAAGTTTATGAATTTAAAGAATTAAATACAATTACAACATACGAGTATGATAACGAAGGTTTATTGATGGTATCACACAGAAGTTATTCTGATGGACGAAAAGATATATTTTACTATCATTACATTGAACGAAAACTTGTCAGGAGATTATGTTTTGGAAATAATGGGTTTTTTGGCAGTGAAACGTACAATTACGATAAAAATGGGATATTATTAAACGCCGATTGGATTAAATTTGATTCCTGGTTAACTGGTACAATAAATTTTGAATACGATGAAAACAATAATCTTAAATCAGGCTTATTTAAAGGAAAAGATAATTTCGATGCACAAATTGAATTTGAAATAGATGATAATAAAAACTTAATTCAGATGCATTGGGAATTTACTTTTGGAAAATATCAAACTTATATTTTTACATATTTCAACCAGGTATTTTAATTACTTAAATTATTTTTTTGACAGAATAACTTTTAATATGAATAAAAAATGGAATAAAAATTGAAAAGAAAAAGAAAATTAAAATATCTTTAACTAAAAATTATTTATTAACCAAAACTGATTTAAAAAGTATGAAAAATTTAAGAATTATTGCTTTACTTTTTCTAAGCATGTCCATTGTAATTTTATCATGTGATAAAGAAGAAGATACACCAACAATAAAAGATGAGTATTTTAAAATTGAAGGTGCAACATTTGTGAATTCAAATTTACCTTCAGCATCTACTTCTGTTGATGCCCCTGTTATTGATGATTTATACGGTAATATTTATGCATTGGCTGGTGGAAGTAACCCTATTTCTATTACCACTTCAGCTTCTGTTAAAAATATTTTAATAGGAATAGAAGATGAAAAAGGTTATTTTAAAATAACTCCTGATTCTAAAAAATCAGTTTCTGAAAGTTACCTGATTTATTTAATTATGAGCCAGGATTTTGAAGTAGATAATTTTACTTTAACTGTTGCTATAGTTGATGACAATGGTTTAGTAAGTAGTTACGAGTATATTTATATTTCACGAGTTGAGGCAGGAACCGGTAAACTACAGGTAAGTTGCTCATGGGATAAAGCTAATGATGTAGATTTACATTTAGTTGAACCCGATGCTGAAGAAATTTATTATTCATATTCATATTCAACAAATGGCGGTGATTTAGATATCGATTCAAATGCCGGATGTTATCTGGATTACGTAAATAACGAAAATATTACATACGGAGACGATGCAGTTGTTGAAACTGGTGAATACATCGTGCGAGTTGATCTTTATTCAAATTGTGATATCACTGGAAATACAAATTATATAGTTACAGCACGTTATAATGGCGAATTAATCAGCCCATCAGTTGGAACAAATCCATATTACGGATATTTTTTACCTGAAAATGCAGATTATGGAGGCGCAGGGAGTGGTGTACAAGTTATGAAATTTAATATTGGTTCAAGTAAATCAGAAAATGAAAATTCAAAAGTTATGAATGTTTTCAGTTTCAGCTATCCTGAAGGAAAATCAAATAAACCGCTTAATTTAAGCCCATTTAAATAACATTACCAAGAGAAAAAAATAAAGCCGTATTCAAAATACGGCTTTATTTTTTTGAATTTTTTTAATAAAATTCTACCAAACAGATGCTCTTTTATCTTCGGGTAAATATAACGCGTCACCTGGTTCAACACCAAAAGCAGCGTGGAATTCAGGCATGTTTGCCAATGGCGCATTAACACGGTTTTCAGGAATAGAATGCTCATCTTCTTTCGTGTATCTTATTTTTTCCTTATCACGAATGTTATTTGCCCATACACGTCCCCAACTCAGGAAAAAGCGTTGTTCCGGTGTATATCCGTCAATTAATTCTGCCTGGGGATTCATTTTTTGTGCATTTCTAAAGGCTGTTAATGAGATATTGAGCGCCCCGAGATCGGCTATGTTTTCACCTAATGTTAACTTCCCGTCAGCATGTAAAGAATCGATTACAACAATATTATTAAACTGATCAACTAATACCTGTGTTCTTTCATTAAATTGTTTAGAATCTTCATCAGTCCACCAATTAGTCAGGTTTCCTTCTTTATCATAAAGCCTCCCATGTTCATCAAATCCGTGAGACATTTCGTGGCCAATTACAGCACCAATTGCACCGTAATTGATTGCATCATCGCCATCGAGATAGAAAAACGGGGGTTGTAATATTCCGGCAGGGAAACAAATTTCGTTTAAAGTAGGAGCGTAGTAAGCGTTTACGATATGTGCAGGGAAAAACCATTTTGTTTTATCAACAGGTTTTCCTATTTCGCTTAAATTATCTTCTCTCCAGAATTTATTTGCTGCTAAAACATTCAAAACAAATGCTTCCCGGCCAACCTCAAGATTTGTAAAATCGACCCATTTATCAGGATACCCGATTTTTACATTCATGGAAACTAATTTATCTTTAGCTTTAATTTTAGTTTCTTCGCTCATCCACTCCAGGTTGTCTATTCTTTGTCCGAGTGCATCTTTCAAATTTTGAACCAGAGTTACCATTCTTTCTTTGGCTTCGGCAGGGAAATATTTTTCAGAGAACTTCTGTCCTATGGCATCACCTAAAGCACCGCTGGTACTTTCTAAAACTCTTCTCCAACGTTCTTGCATTTTCTCGCTTCCACTCATTGTACGCCCATAAAAGTCAAAGTTTTGTTCCTGGATAGCATTTGTTAAATAATTTGCTGCTCCATTAAATAAATTCCAATGAAAATAAACCTTCCATTCATCAACAGGAATGTCAACAAACATTTTATTGATTTCAGCAAAGAACTGGGGTTGACGAACATTGATGTCGCCACTATATTCAAGTCCTAAGTTTTCCATGTATTTATCCCAGTTAAAGTTTGGATAAAGCTCTTTAACTTCTGCCTGAGTCTTTTTGTTATACGTTGCATTTGGATCACGACTTTCTAACCTGGTCATTGAAGCGAATGCTAAACGAGTCTCGATTTTCATAATTGTTTGAGCGTCTTTTTTTGCCTGTTCTTCAGAAATACCGCTTAGTATAAGCATTTTCTCTACATGCGATACATAAGCCTTTCTTAATTCTTCTGTGCGTGCATCGCTATTAACATAGTAATCTCTGTCCGACATTCCCAAACCGCCCTGGCCAATATGAGCTATATTCATATCGCTGTTTTTAACATCAGCAGAACCAAAAAAGCTGAATGTTGAACCGATTCCATACAAATGAAAATGAGCGATTTGATTTTGTACATCTTCAATACCTGAAATTGATTCAATTCGTTCAAACTCGGGTTTTAATGGGTTTAATCCTTGTTCTTCAATTCTGGCTGAATCCATACCCAGTGCATAGAAATCACCAATTTTTTGTTCAATTGTGCCTTTTTCGAAGCTTCCTTTAGCAAGTTCTTCGATTAAGGTTTGAACTTTAATACTGGTTTCTTTTCTTAACTGGTTAAAAGTTCCATATGAACTTTCGTCAGCAGGTAAAGGATATTTTTTCATCCACCCGTTGTTTGCAAAACGGAAAAAGTCATTTGCAGGATCGAAAGTGGTGTCGATTAAACTCACATCGAGAGTAATTTTTTCTTTAACATCCTTCTGGCATGATGATATTAATCCCATAATCAATAATGTAAAAAAGATAATTTGTAATTGTTTCATAATTTCTAATAGTTATTAAATTAAACTTTTATAAAATGCAAAAAAGCTGCTCAATGTAATCTTGAGACAGCTTTTTTATTTAATAGTTTAATCGGGATTATTATTCAAATTTTTTGAATACTTCTTTAATACGTTTCATTGCTTCACGCAATTGTTCTTCTGTAATTACTAACGGTGGAGCAAAACGGATAATATTTCCATGAGTTGGTTTAGCTAAAACACCATTTTCAGCCATTGCAACACAAACATCCCAGGCTGTTTTTCCTGGTTTATTCCTGATTACAACTGCATTTAATAATCCTTTACCACGAACCAATTCAATCATTTCAGATTTAATGTTGCTGAATTCTTCCCTGAAGATTTTACCTAATCGTTCAGCATTTTCGGCAAGTTTTTCATCTTTTACTACTTCCAGGGCAGCAATAGCAACTTTCCCGGCTATTGGATTTCCACCAAAGGTTGAGCCATGCTCGCCTGGTTTAATTGTAAGCATGATTTCATCATTTGCTAAAACAGCAGAAACCGGCATAACACCTCCTGAAATCGCTTTACCTAAAATTAAGATATCTGGTTTAACTCCTTCGTGATCGCAAGCCAATAATTTACCTGTACGGGCAATACCAGTTTGTACTTCGTCTGCAATAAAAAGGACGTTGTATTTTTTACATAATTCAGATGCTTTTTTCAAATAACCTTCTGCAGGCACAAAAACTCCTGCCTCGCCTTGAATAGGTTCAACAAGGAATGCAGCAACATTTGGATCTTTTAATTCTTTTTCCAAAGCAGCTAAATCGTTATAGGGAATCTTTACAAACCCCGGAGTAAATGGGCCATAATCATTGTATGCATCCGGGTCGGTTGACATAGAGATGATTGTAATTGTTCTTCCGTGGAAGTTTTCGTTACAAACAATTATTTTTGCCTGATTTTGTGGAATACCTTTTATTTTATAACCCCATTTACGGGCAAGTTTTAAAGCGGTTTCGTCTGCTTCAGCTCCGGTATTCATTGGTAATACTTTATCGAAACCAAAATATTTGGTTACATATTCTTCGTATTCGCCTAAAACATTATTGTAAAATGCCCTGGAAGTTAATGTTAACTTTTGAGCCTGATCGGTCATTGCTTTAACAATCTTTGGGTGGCAATGTCCTTGGTTTACTGCCGAGTATGCAGAAAGGAAATCGAAATATTTTTTTCCTTCAACATCCCATACGTATGCTCCTTCTCCTTTTTCTAATACAACAGGTAGCGGATGGTAATTATGAGCTCCGTACTTGTCTTCTCTTTTAATGTAATCCTGGCTAGTCATTTTAGTCATGATACTGATTTTTAAAATGTTAAATACTAATTTCTGTTTTTATTTGTGCTACAATGCTACTAAATCCTTTTCTCATAATCAAACCAATAACAAAGAATTTGTTATTTTAATAGGATATTATATAACATGTAATTGCAATTAAGGTTAAATTTGAACTAAGCGATTTAATTTATTTATTAAAATTTATTAAGCATGGAAATTTTAAAGTTAATTAAGGATAGATATAGCACAGTTTTATTTTCATCAGAACCAGTAGAAAACGAAAGACTATCTTTGCTTTTTGAAGCTGCACGATGGGCTCCTTCGGCATTTAATGAACAACCCTGGAGGTTTATTATTGGAATAAAAGGAAACGATGAAAAGTACGAGAAGCTTTTAACCTGCCTGGTTGAAGGGAATAAATACTGGGCAAAATATGCCCCGGTGTTGGTTTTAGTCGTTACTAAAAAAAACTATACACATAATTCATTAATAAATAACTCTGCCATGTACGATGCAGGGCTTGCAGTTGGAAACCTGCTTGTTCAGGCCACCCGGTCAGGCTTGTTTGTTCATCAAATGGGAGGATATAACAGGGAAATTGCAAGAAATGAATTTAATATTCCTGTAAATTACAGTCCTATTGCAATAATGGCTATTGGTTATAAAGGAAATAGTGAAGATTTTCCTAAAGAATTACAGGATAGAGAAAAACGAATCCGGATTCGTAAACCCTATAATGATATGTTTGAATTTGATTGATGGAACATAAAAACGAATTTTGTTAAATCTTGTTAAAATTGAATTGCTTTTTCATTTTGAAAGATAAAAACGCCTACTTTTGTTTATCGATAATCAATTATTCAAACTATAATTAATCTTTTTATGTTACAAAGAATTCAGACAATGTATTTATTAATTATATCAGCGCTCATGGGTTCCGTTTTTTTTCTTCCATTAGCAGAACTACTTGCAAATGATAATCATGTTTTTACATACTATTTCAATGGCCTTTTTCTTGATGGGCAGAAAGAAATTTATTTTTTAACGATTTCTCCAATTATTCTCTTATCAATAATTGTGTTGATTTCGTTTGGCAGTATTTTTTTATTTAAAAAGCGTATTATTCAGATGCGTTTGAATGTAATAAACTTAATTTTGATGTTAGGTTATTCAGGAATTAATTACTACTATGTAAAAAGTTTCTCCAGCCAGCTCGAAGGGGTTGTCAGTTATAACATCCCTGTAGTTTTTCCAATTTTGGCTGCAATTTTAACTTATTTTGCCATACGTGCAATAGGAAAAGATGAAGCATTGATTCGAAGCCTTGATCGTATTAGATAGTGATTTGTTTTTGGTGATCACAGATTGGTGAATAGCAAAAAGTAAGTTTGGGGTTACTATTCACTAATCACGAATCACAATAAAAAAGCTGCTTCGAAAAGCAGCTTTTTGTTTACTAGAAAATTTCCATTTGCTCTGAATCGGTTATTTTTTCGCAATAATGGCACTTTAATGCCACTTTTTTCTTTGAAACAACCTGGAACTTTGTAACAATATTTTCAATATTGGTAACGCACTTAGGATTACCACACTTGGCTATTCCTACAATAGCATCTGGAACTTCAACAATTCGTTTTTCAACAACTTTATAATTTTTAATTATATTAAGCTTTGCTTCGGGAGCTACAAGTGCAATTTTATTTATTTCTTCATCCATGAAAAATACATCAGCAAGTTTTATAATTGCTTTAAAACCTAATCGTTTGCTTTCAAGGTTAGTTCCGAATGTAATCTGCGATTTAATCTTATCCAGCCCTAATATGTCAATAACCTTAAACAGATTGCTTGCAGGAATATGATCGATAACTGTTCCGTTTTGGATAGCACTTACCTGTAATTTTTTATCGTTAATATCCATAGTTTTATTTATTTAAGTCCTAAAATATAAGTCATAATTGCCTGGCGTGTATAAACACCATTTAAAGCCTGAGTAAAATAGTATGCTTTTTCATTTGTGTCAACATCTGTATGTATTTCGTTTACCCTTGGCAGAGGATGTAATACTTTCATGTTGGGTCTTGTATTATTGAGCATACTATTTTTAAGAACATACGAGTTCTTTGTTTTTTCATATTCCATAGGATCGGAGAATCGTTCGCGCTGAATACGGGTCATATAAATAATATCGGCATCGTTTGCAATTTCCGAGAAATCTCTATATTCATAATACTTTAAACCGAGTTTGTCCAAGTACAATTTGTATTCTTTGGGGATTTGTAATTCCAGAGGTGAAATAAAATGAAAGGTGGTATTAAACATCGACATGGCTTGAATCAAAGAGTGTACTGTGCGTCCATATTTTAAGTCGCCAACAAAAAATAAATTTAAATTTTCAAGTGTGCCCTGAGTTTGTTTAATAGTGTATAAATCAAGCAGGGTTTGTGTAGGATGCTGGTTCGCACCATCTCCGGCATTAATTACAGGAACTCGTGATACTTCGCTTGCCCATCGTGCACTTCCTTCAACAGGATGACGCATAATAATCATATCGCTGTAATTGGCAACAGTCATAATGGTGTCTTTAATTGATTCTCCTTTCGAAACACTCGACGACGAAGCATCGGTGAATCCAATGTATTTTCCACCCAGACGACTAATAGCACTCTCGAAACTTAAACGGGTACGTGTTGATGGTTCGAAAAAAAGTGTGGCTATTACTTTACCGTTAAGCAGATTCTGACTTGGATTTTTTTCGAATTCAGCTGCCAGTTCAAGGATTTTAAATACTTCATCCCTGGTAAAGTCAGTAATTGAAATTAAATGTTTGTTTTTCATTTATCTGTTTTTATTAGTTGAACATTTATAAGTTAAAAGTTAAAAGTTTCAGGTTTTAATTACCAATCATCAATTCACCATCTCATACCATCAAACACTCTTTCTCATTTTGTTTCCACGAACTCGATCTTTAGCTTTTCAACCCGGTCGAATTTACTCAACACTTTTTCTGTGTCTGCTTTTCTGAAGCGAATTGTTATCGAGCAGGAGAGATCGAATTTTTGATCGATTTGTTCTATATTTTCTTCTTTTAAGATTCTCATAATTTCATTCATTGCAGGATATTCAAACTTAAGCTGGTAATAATCAAGCAATATCTTTTTTATAATTTCAGCACTTTTTAATGCTTCTTCGGCTGCTGTTTTATAAGCATGAATCAACCCGCTTACACCCAGTTTTGTACCCCCGAAATAGCGGATTACAACAATTAACACATTGGTTAAGTCGAATGATTTTATTTGCCCCAGGACAGGTTTCCCTGCTGTACCTGATGGTTCTCCATCATCATTGGCACGATACATATTTTTCTCGGGGCCAAGCATATATGCATAACAATGATGCCTTGCATCATGATAATCATTTCGTAGTTTTTCCAATATTTCTTTTACTTCGTTTTCAGAAGTAACAGGAAAAGCAAGTGCAATAAATTTACTTCCCCGGTCTTTAAAAAGTCCCTCAGATGGTTTACTTATGGTTAAATATTCATCTATATACACTGCCACAGTTTAGGTTTTTGATAAAATATAAATTGCCACACAGGCTATACTAATTCCTATCCAGTTTATTTTTAATAATTTCTCTTTGAAAAAAATTAATCCAAATAATACAGACAATGCAATAACTCCAAGATTATTTATTCCGAATACAATAGACCCATCGAAGGTATTACCCGAATTTGTTTTATGATTTAATGCCCGTATAATAAAATATAATGAGCCATAATTACTAATACCTAATGCAACACCCCATAAAAAGGTTTTACTGTTTATTAGATTTTTAAATGATGTTTTTAGTATAATCTTGGTAATTATTCCTGTTGTTGCGGCCATCATAAACAATACAACTGTAAATAAGGCTAAGATACTATCATTAACAAAGTTTTGCTGGGCAAATTTTACAAGAGAATCTACTAATCCCATTCCTAAAAACAGGATAACAGGCAAATAAATATCGTGTGGTTGAAAATTTACATTTCGCTTACGATAAATGGTGAGGAATACGGCAATCAGAGCAAGAATAATTCCTATAGTTTTAAGATTTGTTAATACATCTAAAGGATCAATGATAATGGATACTATAATGGGAATTATAACCGACATTTTATTTGAAACCGTTGTAACTGCTATTCCAACCACTTGAGATGATTTTGCAATGACTACAAATAACAGAATAAATAGAACTCCAATGAGAGCAGAGTAGGGGAACCACTCGTTTTTAAATATGGAAAAATTTAAATTATGAATATCTGATATAATAAACCCAAGAATTGAAGCCGTAATGTAGTTTATAATGATAATATCGAAAGTATTGATTTTAAACTTATCCGCGTATTTAAAGATAATATAAATAGCGGTTGAAGAAAGAATACTTAGAATAAGATATATCATATTGCTTTAGTTGGTATATAAAAAAAAACAGGTTTCCGAAAAGGAAACCTGTTTTCAAAGGCAAAAAGCCTAAATATCATTTTAAAAAACTCTGCTTTGTCCTTGTATATTTTTAATGTTTTCATTAAAAGTCACGAAAAATTCATTTCGTATGCAAATATATGAATTTCTATACAAAATTGATTTTTTGGAAGAATGAACTTTTAACATACTTATTAACAAAAGTAGTTTACCTCCCGTTGGCAGGGATGAAGTGCCTAAAATGCCTAAAGTAATTAAAATGCTAAAAAAGAGAATTGTCACTGCGAGTGAAAGAAAGCAGTCTATTATGGATTGCTTCACTTCACCTGTCGGCTTCGTTCGCAAAGAATAATAGGGTTAGCTGTTTTTAACCTGAACAATTTTAGCAGCAATGCTGATAGCTATTTCGGCAGGAGTTTGGCTGTTTATTGATAATCCTATAGGAGCATCCACTTTTTCGAGATCGGATTTTGAAACTCCTTCTGCTATTAGATTCTCAAAAATAGTTTTCGTTTTATTTTTGCTTCCAATCATACCTAAATATTTAAATTTTTTCGAAGCTAATTGCTTTAAAACCAATGCATCGCTTTTATGAGCAACAGTCATAATAACTACGTAACTATTTGGCCCTTCAGGTATTAGGGTGCTAATACTTTTATAATCGATAATGTGTTTTTGATGAGCAAATGAATTGCTGTTAAAAGTGCTTAAATCATCGCGATCGTCATAAACTACAATCCTAAAATCAAGTATCCTGAAAATATGGCTTAAAGGCAAGCTTACATGGCCTGCCCCAAAAATGTACAGTGTATCTTTTAGTCCAATAATTTCGGAGTACTCCCAGTTATTTTCATTGGTAAACCGGAAGTTAATATGGTTTTCTTCTTTACTATTTTCAATAAAAGAAATTCCATTTGGGTTTAATTTAAGAATCCCGTTTTCACCTTTATCTGATAACTTTATTATTTTATGAATGATACCAGTTTTTGGTTTATCCAAAAGAATAAAGGCATGGGTTTGTTCTCCGGAGCAAATTAAACCCGATTTATCCTGTTCCGAATCGGGATTATGAACCTGTCTTTTTAAAAATATTTTATTCTTTGCATTTTTAGCTTCTTTTTTTGCCAGCTCAACCATGTTGTATTCCATAACTCCACCGCCAATTGAACCGTTCATTGCTCCCGATTCGGATACAGCCATTTTAAAACCTATTTTCCCGGGACTGCTTCCATGCCTGTCGATTACAACAATCAACATTACATTGAGGTTAGCAGACAGTTCTTTTTCAATAAATGCCCAAAGTTCCATGTAAATAATTTTAATTGTGTTACTAATCATAATTAGTTTCAATTTCAAAAATACAATGAAATAATTGTTATAAGAAGATTTGTATTTTGTTTTTAGGAATTAGTTGTACATATAAGTTTGTTTTTTGTAATATAATAACCAAAATAGAAAAAAAATCTTTGAATTTGATAAAAGGTATTTGTTTATTCTAATTCAAAGAACATCTTCTATAATTCTATTCTGGAAATTGAAAATATTTAATAAAAAATATAATTTTAACATCTGAATTTAAAGAATTATTAAGTTATGAATGATATTTATAAAAGAATAAATGAACTTTCGGAGAAATACCGCGATTATACTGCTGAAAACCTCTCGAAGTTAATTAAAATCAAATCGTTAAGTACTCAGGAAAAAGATGTTCAATTAGAACTTAAACGTCAGATGGAAGAAGCTGGCTTTGATAAAGTTTGGATTGATGGTTTAGGCAATGTGATTGGCCAAATAGGAAATGGAAAGAAGATATTGGCTATTGACGGGCACATGGATACAGTAGATATGGGAAACATGGACAACTGGAGTTTTAACCCGCTTGGCGGCGAAATTAAAGATGGTTTTGTTCATGGACGCGGATCTGTTGATCAGGAAGGCGGGCCAGCAGCTTTTGTAACATCAGGAAGGATTTTAAAAGAACTTGGCTTTAATAAAGACTTAACCATCTATTTTGTGGGTAGTGTGATGGAAGAAGATTGCGATGGTTTGTGCTGGAAATTCATTGTTGAAGAAGATAAAATTAAACCTGATTTTGTAATAAGCACAGAACCTACAAATTTGAATATTTATAGAGGACATAGAGGGAGAATGGAAATTCATGTTCATTTCTATGGTGTTTCATCACATGGTTCTGCTCCTGAACGTGGTAAGAATGCTATTTATATGGCATCGCGAACAGCATTGGAAATTGAAAAGCTAAATGAACATTTAAAATTTGATGAATTTCTTGGAAAAGGAAGCGTTACCATTTCAGAAATAATTTCCGGAACACCATCGTTATGTGCGGTTTCCGATTATGCACGAATTCACCTGGATCGCCGGTTAACATGGGGCGAAACCAAAGAATCTGCAGTTGCTGAGATTCAGGAACTTATTAAAGGAATGAATGCAAAAGTGGAAGTTCTTGATTACAAAGAAAAAGCATATACCGGACTGGAATATGGAATGGAGAAATACTATCCAACCTGGAAAATGCCAGAAGATCATGAAATAGTTCAAACCGGAGTTCGTTCTTATAAAAATCTATATGGTAAAGCCCCTTTAATTGATAAATGGACATTCTCTACCAACGGTATTATGACTTGCGGAACCTACGGAATACCAACTATTGGATTCGGGCCGGGCAACGAAGTGCTTGCACATGCTCCAAACGAGAAAGTAGCAATTCAGGATTTAGTTGTTGCATCGGCATTTTATGCTGCATTTGCATATGAGATTTAATAATATTTTGTGTAAATTTTGTGTAATATAAGCATCGAAGTCACGAAAACACAAAGAACCACGAAAATGCAGGTTAATGGTTTAGTAAAAAAATAAAAATGAATTTATATGAGTTTACATGATAAAATACAAAAATTAAGTGCTTTAAAAACAAATCTTTACAAAAAAGATTTCTTACTTACCTGGGAAAAAAGCCAGGAAGATTTAAAAGCTGTTCTTGATGTTGCAGAAATTCTGAAAGAAATGCGTGATAACAATATATCACCCCGGGTTTTCGATTCAGGCTTGGCTATTTCAAATTTCCGTGATAATTCAACACGTACACGTTTTTCGTTTGCCTCGGCAAGCAACTTGCTTGGATTAGCAGTTCAGGATTTGGACGAGCAAAAATCACAGATTGCACATGGAGAAACTGTTCGTGAAACAGCAAACATGATTTCGTTTTTATCTGATTTTATTGGTATTCGTGATGATATGTTTCTTGGCGAAGGAAATAAATACATGCGCGAAGTTGGTGAAGCATTAGACGAAGGATTTGCAAAAGGAGTATTACCCAGTCGCCCGGGAATTGTAAACTTACAGTGCGATATGGACCATCCAACACAATCTATGGCCGATTTAATGCATTTACAAAACCAGTTTGGATCGTTGGAGAACCTGAAAGGTAAAAAAATTGTAATGAGCTGGGCGTATTCACCAAGCTACGGAAAACCACTTTCTGTTCCACAAGGTATCATTGCTTTAATGTCACGATACGGAATGAATATCGAACTGGCATATCCCGAAGGTTACGGATTAATTCCTGAAATAGTTGAGATTGCTAAAAACAATGCAAAACAAAGTGGTGGTTCATTAAATGTAAGCCATTCAATGGAAGATGCAATGAAAGATGCAGATATCGTTTATCCAAAAAGCTGGGCTCCATTTCATATCATGCAACAACGTACAAAATTGTTGCAAGCTGCCGATAAAGAAGGTTTAAAAGCTTTGGAACAAACTTGTTTGACTAATAATGCCAAATTTAAAAACTGGGAATACAACGATGCGAAAAAGAAACTGACAAAAAACCAGGATGCTTTATACATGCATTGTTTACCAGCAGATATCAGTGGCGTTTCGTGTAAAGAAGGCGAAGTGAATGGAAATGTTTTCGAACAATACAGGATAAGAACATATCTTGAAGCAGGATTTAAACCCTATATTATTGCTGCTATGATGTTTACTACTAAATTCGAGAAACCATCGGAAGTTTTACAAAATATATTAAAAAGAAATAATAAAAGGGTAGGTTTATAGGTAATAATAGAAATTAGATGACACAGATTTGAATGGATCTAAAGATCTGTTTAAATCTGTTTTTTTGTAATCTATTTGATTTTTCGTTTTAGAAATAAACCTGTTCGATTTGAAATAAGTTCACCTTTATCAATAACAATTTCTCCCTTTTTTAATACAAATTCAGGAGCTCCTTTGGTTTTAAAACCTTCGTAAATCTCAAGATCGCAATTCTGATGATGGTTCCTGGCAGAAATTGTGTTTTTTTTTTCCGGATTCCAAATAACCAAATCGGCATCGGAACCAACGGCTATTTCTCCTTTTTGCGGGTATAAACCAAATATTTTTGCAGTTTGTGTTGATGTAATATCCACAAACTGATTCCAGGTAATTTTATTTTCTAATATTCCATAAGTATAAAGTAAAGTCAATCGATGCTCAACACCACCAGCTCCGTTGGGTACTTTTCTGAAATCATTTATTCCTGCTGATTTTTGAATTAAATTAAACGGGCAATGGTCTGTTCCTATAGTTGAAATAACTCCTTTCTGAATATTGTCCCAAAGGGCTTCCTGATCAGCCTTTTTACGCAATGGCGGACTTAAAACATATTTAACAGTGTCTTTAAAAGTTCCATTGTATTTTGAATCATCGAGCAATAAATAATGTGGGCAGGTTTCTGCAAATACTTTTTGTCCTGATTTTTGAGCTTTTTCAATAATTTTCAGGGATTTTTCTGAAGATACATGGACAATGTAAACAGTACAATTTGTTTCTTTAGCATAATCAACTACTTTCTGAACAGCTTCTGCCTCTAATTCTGCTGGTCGGGATAAAGCATGATATCTGGATTCAATTTTACCTTCTGAAACAAACTGATTACGCAAAACTTCAATTTCATCACCCATTTCGCAATGGACAGTAACTAATCCACCAGCTTTTCCAACTACTTTAAGTACTTTTTGAAGATTTGTATCATCTAGTCCTACAGAACCTTTATAGGCCATGTACACTTTAAAAGAAGTTATTCCGGCTTTAATACAATCATTAATTTCATTCTCTGTATTTTCTGTCCATTCTATAGGGCTGACATGAAAAGAATAATCGCACAGAGAATTACCGGCTTCTGAAATTCTTTGATCGAGAGCATCAGTTAACGATTGTCCTTTTCTTGGAGTAACAAAGTCCAGAAGGGTCGTTGTTCCACCGAATAAAGCAGCAATGCTTCCTGTATTAAAATTATCAGACGAATAACCGGCAGGAGTAGGGAGATACATGTGTACATGGGGATCTATTCCACCCGGGGAAATGATTAAGCCTTTGGCATCAATGGTTTTATCAAGTTTATCTAAAGTATTTAATGATTTTTCTATTTTGGAAATTATCCCATTTTCAATTAAAATATCTGATTCAAGAATTTCCCCAGATGTAACAATAGTCCCATTTTTAATAATTATGTTCATGTTGAAAGTGAAATTAATTATTTTGATTCAAAGGTTTTTACATAACAACCATCTTGATCTTCAACAAATCCAAGTTTTTTTAAGTATTTAACATGTTTTTTGCTTTCACCCTTTGTAATTACTTTTTTAAAACCTGCTTCGATAAATCGCTGACTTAATCGATGATATACGAATTTACCATTTTTAAAATCCCTGTATTCAGGAATCACATAATCGAGGCCAACTTTAAGTGAACCGTCTTCTGTTCTGTGTGCCAGAAATAATCCGGCAACAGCCATGTTTCGATGAATAAAAAAGCTGATAGTGTTCATTTCAGGTTTGTATGTAAATCCGGGAAAAAATTTTTGAATCTCAGCATCATGAAACTTCAAAAAACGTAATAAATACCTGTTGTCTGGGCGAACTTCTAATATTTCAAAGATTTCTTTCTTTGAATAAATAATGACCAGGTAATAAATATCGACACATACAATAAATCCATTTAAAATACCTACAGGATATGCTCCAATTAAAAAACCATATGTTGAAAATGTTATGGCTCCTGCTAAATTAACCCACCTGAATTTCACGATGGAGTTCATTGTCATTGATAACGCAATAATTATGGATGCTGCATAACCAATCCATTGCAAGATATTTATTTCCATTTAATAATAAGTAAAAGTTGAAGGTTCAAAGTTATAAGTTAAATATGTAAACTAAAAAATTACTTTTAAAAACTTTGAACTTAGAACTTGCAATTTTTCAACTGTTTTGCATTTTTTTCCAAAGTTTATTGGCTAGTTCGCGCGAAGTTTTTAAGATTTCCTCTTCGTTAACGGTTTTAATTTTACGGTCTTTAACAATAATTTTCCCGTTTGATATTACATTACACACATGATTTGAGTTGATTCCAAAAAGAAAATGTCCTAGAAAATTATTCTGATTTATTTCTGTAGGTGAATCATAATCAAGAACTACAAGATTGTTTTCACCATCACCTGCAAACTGATTTGACTCAATATACCTGTGTACGTTGCGAAATCGACTATATGCTGATGAATAATCAATGTTATCTGAATCCTGGCCTGAAAAAAAGGCTGATTTAGCACTTTGTAACATATCACTGTGCATTCCGTCGGTACCAAACATAATATTTTCACCAAGCCCTTTACTATTGAAATACCCGACTTTATTATTCAGGTTGCTTTCCATATTTTGAACTACGAACGATTTTGAGTTTTTAATTATATTTCGCTCATTTTCATCGATATGGATACAATGTCCAAGTATTGTTTTTGATGAATTTAATACTCCATAATCGTTTAATCGTTCTACAACCCGTTTACTAAAATTATCATAACAGTGTCTTTGGTCGTGTAAATCTTCAGCTACATGAATGTGAAAACCTGAATTGTACTTATTCATTAAGTCTGTTGCTTTTTTCATGGTTTGGTCACCAACAGTAAACGAAGCATGTAATCCTACCAATCCCTGGTTTGTTTTAAGGTAATTTTCAGTTTCCGAAAGTCCTTGTTCTGCTTTATCTAATCCATCCCTGTCGGTAATTTCGTAGCATAATAAATGATTTACACCAACTTTATCAAATGCTTTAGCAATGACATCCAATGATCCCCCGATAAAATTTGGTGATGCATGATGATCGATTACAAATGTCGATCCTGCTTTCGCGCATGCTATTGCAGTAGTCAAAGCACTGTATTCAACCATATCCTTGTCAAGACATTTATCCAGTGTCCACCAAACGTATTCTAAAATCTCATAAAAGTTTTCCGGATTCTTTTTCGGAGCTCCCATTCCACGAGCCATTGCAGAATAAACATGATGATGCCCAACTGCAAATGATTTGGTTACAATTTTCCCCTTGCAGTCTATAGTCTCTTTTAACTTGTATGAATCCGGGTTATCTAAAAATTGAATTTTTCCATGAATTCCTTCTTCAATAAAAATGTGAGTATTCTTGAATTCTAAGGTTTTCCAATCGATGTATGTTGCGTTTTTTAATAGAATTGACATGATATTAAGATAAAAGTTTTAAGATAAAAGTTGAAAGTTAAAAATGTATAAAAAACTATTTTCTTTTTAAAGGTAATTTATATCGTTTTATTCCATCAAATTGATAAAAGGCATTGGCTACAGCAGCAGCAGTTGGAACTAAACCGATTTCTCCAATACCTTTTGCCCCGTATGGACCAATTGGATCTTTTACTTCGACCATTTTTACAACAATTTTAGGAGTTTCGTGTGCTCTCAGGATTTGTAAATCACGCATTTTGTCACTTACAAGATAACCATCTTTCATTGGTAAATCTTCGGACAAAGCATATCCCAATCCCATATGAACACCGCCTTCAATTTGGCCTTCGAATAACATCGGGTTCATGATTTTACCACCATCATGGGCAGCAATCATTTTAGAGATATTTCCTTTTTCATCGAGAATACATACTTGCGCAGCATACCCGTAGGAGTAATGTGTTATTTGTTCATCAACATCACTTCCCGGTTTGGTTGTCCAGTCACATACAAACTGACCCTTATACGATTTTCCGGTAAGATCTTTTAACGATTTAGTCTTTAAATCTTCTTTAATTGCTTTTGCAGCATTTATTACAGCTAATCCGACAAGTGCAGTAGCACGCGATGATGTAGTCATTCCTGTTTTAATCTGTGCTTCGGTATCAACAATTACTTCAATAATATCGGGTAAAACACCAATTTCTTCACATAAAGTTTGTAAGGCCATATTATGTACTCCCTGGCCCATTTCAGTCCAACCGTGTTGCAGGCGAATATGATTTTCAGAAAGTATTTCAATAATTACTTTCGATTCATCAATCATCCCGTTACCAACGCCTGAATTTTTAATTGCACATGCTAAGCCGGCATGCCTGGCATTGTTAAAATCATCTTTAACAGCTTCGAGACAAGCCCGAATACCAACTCCAAAAACTTTTTGTCCGGTTGATGTTTTTAAGCCGTCGGTTAATGCATTGTCATACCTGAATTGCCAACGATCAAATCCGGCTTGTTTGCAAATATCATCAATACAGCTTTCTAGGGCAAAACAAACCTGGTTTGCACCAAAACCACGCATGGCGCCACAAGGGATGTTATTGGTATAAACGGTTTTTGCTTCAATATCAACATCAGGAATAAAATATCCACCGGCAGCATGGCCGGCAACACGTTCCAACACCTTTGTTCCAACCGAAGCATAAGCCCCGGTATCGCCTACAGCTCTTAGTTTTAATGCTGTTAACATACCATTTTCGTTTGCTCCAATTTCAATATCCATAAAAACAGGATGTCGTTTTGGATGCAATCGAATAGATTCTTCCCGTGTTAATGTGAGTTTTACAGGTTTTCGGGTAAGATAGGCAAAGAGAGCTGTTTGTCCCTGAACACTTAAATCTTCTTTACCACCAAAGCCACCACCATTCGGAACAAGTGTTACCCGAACCTTTTCTTCCGGTAATCCTAAAATCATTGCTACCTGGCGACGATCTTCATAAACGCCCTGACTCTGGCTGAATAATTCCAATCCGCCTTTACCATCGGGGCGAGCTAAAGCAGCTTCTTTTTCTAAAAAAGCATGTTCAATTCGCTGGGTTTCATATTTTCCTTTGGATATGTATTTTGAATTTTTTAGGGCTTCATCGGCATTGCCTATTGTAAATTGAGTTGTGTTAAAATTATTGGGCTTATCAGGATGTACCCGTTCTCCTTCTATAGCTTTAAATACATCGGTTTCGGGTTTATATACTTCATAATCAACCTGAATTAATTTAACTGCTTCCCGGGCAATCTCATCCGATTCGGCAACAACACCGGCAATAACATCACCAATATAATGGGTAGTTTCGCTTTCCCCAATCATCACGCTCCAGTCCTTGTATATTAAACCTACCTTTTTTTCCCGGGGAATATCCTTTGCAGTATATATTTTATGAACACCTTGAATCTTTTCAGCTTTGGAAACATCAATTTTTAACACTTTTGCTTTTGGATAATCGCTCATCTTTAGAGCAGCGAATAACATTCCATCGAAAAATAAATCATCAACAAATGGTCTTTCGCCTAAAGCAGTGCGATAAGCATCATACTTGGGCTGCGAAACGCCAATTTTACCAGATGTTTTGGTAATTTCTAATTTTTTGTTTTCACGAATAGCTTTACCTGCATATATTATGGCATCTTCGATTTTTTTGTACCCTGTACATCGGCAAATATGGGGTTTAATGGCTTTCTGAATTTCTTCAACAGAAGGATTAGGATTATCCTGAAGTAATACTTTTGTTCTGCTTATAAAGCCAGGAGAACAAAAACCGCATTGTACAGCTCCTTTATTTACAAATGCTTTGGCAATAGTATCTTTTACATATTCGGGGAAACCTTCCGGGGTGAATATTTCAGTACCATCTAAAGTTTTTATTTTAATCACGCAGGCCAGTTTGGCTTTGCCATCAATTTCAACAGTACAGGCTCCACAAACAGCCTGACCTGAACATCCGTCTTTTACAGATGTAATGTGTTTACCGAGACGTAAATGATTCAATAATGTTTCTTCAGGGTTTCCCGTGTATGTTTCTTTAACACCATTTAAAGTAAAAGTAATCATGAGATAAGTTTTTTCAAATTATCTATTGCAGGCTCAATTGATTCAGGAATATTTAATAGTTTTTGAACTGATTTTAGATCTTTTAATCCGCTTCCTGTTAAAAGTACAACATTTTTGGAGTTGTTGTCAAGTTTGTTTTGATTGTAATAATTTAAGAACCCGGCAAAAGCTGTAGCCGCTGCAGGCTCGGCAAATAAACCCGTATTTCTCGATAAAACAGCCGATGCATCCAGTATTTTTTCATCAGAAATAGATAATACCTCACCTTTGTATTTCTGAATATAATATCTGGCCATGTAAAAGTTACGAGGTATATCAACAGAAATAGAATCGGCAAGTGTATTACTTGGCTTTATTTCAAAGTTTGTATTATTTAAATTTCGGATCAGGTTATTGCTTCCTTCAGACTGAACAGCAACAATTACTGGTATTTTATCAATAATTTTCAGATTCAAAAGATCCTCGAATCCTTTATAAACACCTGAAATAATTACGCCATCACCAACGGGAACAAATATTCTGTCGGGTAAAGATTCATTGAGCTGATCAAAGATTTCGTACGAGACTGTTTTTTTCCCTTCAATAGTTAATGGATTAAATGCAGTATTTCGGTTGTACCAGCCAAACTCACTGGTTGCCTTGATACTTAAATCAAAAGCATCATCGTATGTACCTTTTACCGGAACAATGGTTGCTCCATACATTATAATCTGCGTTAATTTGGCTAAAGGTGCAGTTTCAGGAACCATAACAATTGCTTTCTGTCCCTGCGAAGCACAAATACCTGCTAGTGATGAACCCGCGTTTCCTGTAGATGCTGTAACTATTGTCCCTAACTTATTTTCTTTAGCAAAAGCCGAAACCAATGAAGATGCCCTGTCCTTAAAAGAAAAGGTTGGATTTTGGGAATCATCTTTTAAATATAACATGAAAGATAAATCCTTATTATCCAGCTTGTTAAATTTATAGAGGGGAGTATTTCCCACTTTAAGTTTAGGAAGATTTTCAGATTTGTTGATTGGCAATAAATCAAGAAATTTTTCCTTTTTAAAATCTTTAAACAGAAAATTTTTCTTTAAAATATCAGAAAAGTTATAAACAATTCCAAGAACTCCTTTTGGAGGAGACAAATCGTTATTTTCCTTGCTGCAACTTGGACACAAATAGGTGGTTTCGTTTGTAAAATATTGTTTTCCACAATCGATACACTGGTAAATAAACTTCTGGCTATGTATTTTAACAGGCATACTATTTTGAACTACTACGAAATTAATTATTTTTGTTCAACTCAATAATTAAAAATTACCAAGTTATTAAAAAAGGGTGTCTCTATGTTTAGGTTTTAAGGTTTTTCATTTCTGGCTTGTTCTGTTCCAACAAGAAAATAATGTAGTATTGAGTTTTTCCAGGAATGATTTTTTACATTTGAGACACCATTTTTATAATAGTAAGGCAAAGTATTGAGTATTTAAAGATTCTTCAGCAATCCTGTCCTTTCGTTAAATTCATTGATTAAATCATCCCAGTGTTCAAGTTGTAAGAACAATTTATTCCATATTTCACGATCGTACCATAACTGATTAAGGTCTTCAACTTCTTTAGCTTGTTGTTCAACCCATGTAAAGTATTTTAAATTATGAATAGCTTTTTTATCATAGTAATTCAATTCTTTCATACTGTCGGTTTTTGAACCCAAAATACACTTTTCGAAATCTTTTACAGCTTGCATATCAGTGTATTTTCCTTTTTCGTCGTGTAATTCAGTAATTCGTGACTGGTACATGTCGGCAGAATCAGTTGCTATTGTAACAATAATATCTTCTTTAGTCATTTCATAATACCTGGCTGTTTTTATAGCCGACAGTAAATTTCCAATACCCGATATTCCAATTAAGTGCAGGTTTTCAATAATTTCAGGATCGACACCTAATGATTTTAAATAGTTATGGCCTTCTTTTTCGTTAAATAATCGTAAAATCCGCATACAATCTTCATCATCGATTGCAGTAACAACATCTGTATTTTTTACATTATGAATCCAGGGAACGTGTTTATCGCCAATGCCTTCGATGCGGTGACCGCCAAAACCATTCATAAGCAGGGTAGGGCATTGTAAAGCTTCAGAAGCAACAACTTTTACATGCGGTGCAACAGTTCTTAAATAATCACCGGCAGCTATTGTTCCCGCCGAACCTGTTGCAGAAATATAAGCTGCAAGCTTACTTTCTTTCGTTTTAACATGATTAAATACTTCTTCGATAGCTTTACCTGTGGTATTGTAATGCCAGGCTGCATTACCAAATTCATCAAACTGGTTAAAAATGACACAATCAGGGCGTGTCCTGCGAATTTCCCAGCATTTATCATATATTTCCTTAACATTAGATTCACAACCCGGTGTTGCAATTACTTCGGAACCAATAACATCGCGCAACCAGGTAAATCGTTCCTTGCTCATTTCCTGTGGTAAGATAGCCACAGATTCTGTACCCATTAATTTTGAGTCGAAAGCACCACCACGACAATAATTTCCTGTTGAAGGCCATACTGCTTTGTGATAGGTTGGATCAAATTCGCCCGTGGTGATTCTTGGAGCTAAACAGCCATATGCCGCACCTACTTTATGAGCCCCTGTTGGAAACCATTTTCCTATTAAAAGAACAATCCGGGCATTAACGCCTGTTAAGGATTTTGGTAATTCTATATAATTCACTTTACCAAATAACCCTCCTTTTTCTTTGGGTTCGTTTTTCCAGGTTATCCTAAACAGGTTTAATGGATTGATTTCCCATAAACCTATATTTTTCAGATGGTTCTTTATTTTTTCAGGAATGAGTTCCGGATTCTGTTGTTGCTTAAATGTAGGTAGAATAATCTTTCTTTCTTTAAATCGGTTAACTGCATTTTGCAGTACTTTTTCGTTTGTTATTCTGTCAATAATTTGAATCATAATAAAATTATAATATGTTTTTTTACCCATGCAAGATAGATAATATATTTATATATTCTTTTAAAATACAAAAATATAGGAAAAATAACTAATAATTTGTATAATGATAGAAATAACTTATATTTGTTCGAAATTTTATAATTATTAACAGGAAAATAAGCTAGGATGAAACCACTTGATGAAATTGACAGAAAGCTACTTAATGTATTACAAACAAATAGCAGGATTACAATTCGCGAATTATCAGAAAAATTGCATTTATCTACAACTCCTATTCACGAACGTATAAAGAAACTTGAAAAAAGTGGATATATAAAAAATTATTTAACTCTAATCGATCCTAAATTAATTGGGAAGAAATTAATTGTTTACATATCCGTTTCACTAAATAAACATACCAAAGAAGCTATTGATGAGTTTGAACTACAAATGAGCCAAATGGATGAAGTGATGGAATGTTATTATATATCGGGTAATATTGACTTTCTGTTAAAAGTATATTGCAATGATATGGATGATTTCCATAATTTTGTTACTGCAAAATTCTCTACTATCGGAAATATTACTCAATTTTACAGTTCGTTTGTTATGGCAGAAACCAAGGTGAAACAAAACTTTAAATTGTAAGTTAGAAAAATTCTATTCAAATACCAGGTTTTTTATTCCTTTGAGTAAAATACTCATTTGTGAAGCCTGGTGTAAATGGATTTCCCGTGCATGATTTATAAATTGCACATCAATAATTTTAAAATCAATTTTATTGAGTTGTACAATTGCTTTAGAAGAGCTATAAATATAAACATCATCAGTTTCAAGCAAACTCTCCTGATTAGTTAAATTTTTATGAATTATTTTCGTTCCTGTTATTGATTCTTCAACATAAAATCCTCCTGTTGCTTTTTCGAATGATGATTTGGTAAGATAAACCTTGGGTTTTTCTTTATACGGAGCCGAATTAGTGGGGCAGAAGGTATTGCAATTTCCACATTCGTTACAAAAATTGGCGATATTAAGTATCTGGTATTTCTGACTGATTTCGAAAAATCCATCGTTTGTAATAGATATATCTCCTTTTTCATCAACAATTGCTTTTTGAAGCTGAATTTTAACAGGTTCAATTTCATATGAATAATTAGCAAAATTAGGGCATACGGTAGTACATATATTGCAAATCTCATCACACTGAAGGCATCGGCCGGCTTCTTCAATTGCTTTAACGGAATCTAAAGTTTCACTTATTAATTTAAAATTCTTACGATCTGTAATTTCAAGTTCTTTAACTTCCGGAGCATATTTTCGAATTGCCCGTTTGAGCATCAATTCTTTTTTACTAAAATTTTTACCATTCTTTGGTTTCCGGATTTTAAAATCAATTTCGGCTTTAAATATTATCTGTTCAGCAGCTTTTCTACCATCGCCAATGGCTTTAATAGCTGTAGCAGCTCCGCGTAAAGCATCTCCACCAATAAAAATATTTTCGATTTGTGTTTTGTAATTTTCTGTATTTGCTTTAAGTAATTCGTTTTGAATAAAATCGATATCCAGGCTTTGACCAATTGCAGGAATAATAGTATCGCAAGGGATTTCAAATTCAGAATCTTCAATTTTTATTGGTTTTTGTCGCCCCGATGAATCTTTTTCACCTGATTTCATTTTGTTGCATAATAAGGCTTTAACTTCACCATTTTCGTTGATAATCTTTTCAGGAGCGGTTAACTCCATAATTTCCATTCCTTCTTCTAATACTGCTTTAATTTCGCCTTGATCAGCAGGCATTTCATTAATAGTTCTTCTATAAACGATGGTTACTTTTCCCTCGTTTCCTACTAAACGGTATGCAGTTCTTGCAGCATCCATAGCTGTATTCCCACCACCAATAATAATAACATTTTTGCCTATTCCTGTTTTTTCATTCTTTTTTGCTTTAAAAAGGAATGTTAAAGAATCAATTACTCCTTTCGATTCTATACCTTCAAGTTCTATCGGCGCTGAAACAGGAGCACCAACACCAATAAAAAGGTAATTGAATGTTTCTTTTAAAAGCTCAAATTTTGTTTTATCTACCTTGGTATTGTAGTGAATCTCAACACCTAAATCAGCTACTCTTTTAAAATCCTTTTCAATTGCTTCGTTTGTTAATCTGAACCCGGGAATAGCATACTGAATCATTCCTCCGGCTTTGGAATTTGCTTCAAAAACTTCTACTGAAAATCCTGCCAATGCTAAATAATATGCACAAGATAAACCCGATGGGCCTGCTCCGATAACTGCAACTTTTATATTGTTTTTAGATGCAGTATCCGGTTTAACCTCATCCTGTTCTGATATAAAACGTTTAACTTCACGAATTAAAAGCGATTCATCATAATTTATCCGGGTACATTTATTCTGGCATAAATGGTCGCATACCATCCCTGTTATTGAAGGAAAAGGGTTTGTTTTCAGGATTACTTCATAAGCTTTACCAAACTGATTGGCCGAAGTATAATACATGTAATCCGGGATATCCTGGTTTGTTGCACAGGTATCTTTACAAGGTGCTGCAATACAATCAAAATAACCTAATTCCCGGTTTGTTTTTATATCGGGTGATTGAATATACTCCCGTTTATAATGTTTTAAATTCAGTACTTTTTTGCTATATTTTTCGATGTTTATTAATGAAGCTTTTTTTAAATCTTCAATCGACGCATTTGATTTTATGTATTCAGGGATAGTATTAGCCTTATTTGATTCAAGGGCTTTTAACAATTCATCAACATATTGATTCATGCGCATATAACCACCCGGTTTTAATATATCAGAACAAACAGTTACTGTTTTAAATCCGCAGGAAAGAATCTCTGAAATATTGAACGCATCAGCACCTGCTGAGAATGAAAGCTGCAAGTTCCCGTTAAATTCCTGTTGTAATTTTTGGGCTACATGAATTGAAACAGGATGTAAAGCACGTCCACTCATATACATCATATCAACCTGTTCTCCAAAAACGGATTTATTGTTTACAGATTCCAGCGTGTTGGTTAGTTTTAATCCAAATTGCAGGTTTTTATTTTTTGCAGTTTCCTGCAGTGATTTAATGATATTAAGTGCATCAGGATACTTCAAATCATGCTCGAAAGCGATATCAGGTACTTCAGTTTTAAATCCCAACGTTTTATTTAGTATCTCTCTTAGCTTTTCTGGCCCTAAAAGTGTAGGATTTAGCTTAACATAGGTGTGCAGTTTTTTTTCATTTAATAAATAACCTGCAATAGATTCTATTTCATTGGCCGGGCAGCCATGCATGGTTGATAAAGTAATATTATTTGATATCTGAGCAGGAATCTTAATTTTAGTAATCTCGGGATAAAGTACTTTTATTTCATTAATTTTTTGATGTAACTCATCAGTGCAGTCATTCATCTTATTGAAAAACCATTGTACATTGTCTTTTAGAATACCTTCCAGGTTGTAACCAACACTCATGTTGAATATTGTTCCGGCTTCAGCACGATATCCAAACTTGTGGTTTAAAATATGAATAATAACCCAGGCATTCAGGTATTCGTTAAAGCTTTCTTTAATTTTAAGCTCCTGCGACCATTCACAATTATAACCTTCATCCTGCATATCGATGCAGGGTTTCGAAACTTCGAGTTCGTCGAGAGTTTGAATGGTTTTTAATTCAATATAACGAGCACCCATTAACCAGGCTGCAATAATATTTTGAGCCATCTGTGAATGAGGGCCTGCAGCAACTCCTATAGGACTGTCAATGGTTTGATTAAATTGCTCTACAAGTAATTTCTTATTCATGGTTGGATTAAAAAATAACTCGCGGGGAATGCCAAAAATACTCTGGCTTTTATCGTATTCTTTTAAAATTATATGCAATAGTTGCTTTACTGAAACAGGATAAAACTTATCTGACATGTATTGAAAGAATTATGAATTATTACTTTTACATTCTGTAACAAATCTAAGTAAAACAGCTGAGATTCTTAAAATTATTCTATATTTATACTGTATTTTAGAAAAATAAGGATGCAAAATACGACTATTAAAAAAAAATATTCTGTTATTATTCTTGCGGCAGGAAAATCATCACGTATGGGTGTTCCAAAATGGTCGTTACAATTTGATAAAAACCGATCGTTTATTGAAAATATCGTTAACGAATATCATAGCTTTGGATGCAAAGAAATAGTTATCGTAATTAACGAAACCGATTATTCATCGTTTATTGAGAAGAATTATAAGTTTCCGGAAAATGTCCGGATAATTATTAATTGCCACCCCGACTGGCATCGTTTTTATTCGTTAAAATTGGGTGTAAAAGAAATACCCAACAGTCATTTTTTATATATACATAATGTTGACAATCCCTTTGTTAATCATGATTTACTATATAATTTACTTGAAAATTCTTTAGAGTCAGATTTAATTGTACCTGAATATAAAGGGAGAGGAGGACATCCTATTTTAATAACGAAGAGAATTATTACAGATATAATTTCTGAAACCAGTGAGCAAATTCATTTCAAAGAATTCCTTACCCGATATTCCAGGAAAAAAACGGATGTTAATGACATGAGAATACTGATTAATATTAATACAATAGAAGATTATAAACTATATTTCTAAACACTGTTGTCCGATAAAAAATATAGATATATAATGATATCTTGAAACAATAAGACATGCATGTTTCTTTCGCCCTTACAGGGCTTTCCTTTTTGGTTGGTATTGTTTTACCATACTTCCGTTCCTTTGGAACTCAACAAAAGCCTCATTGGGGCAAAAGCATGGTAATAATCAGCAATTTACAAAAATAAAAAGTGCTGTAAGCACGACAGTAAATACTTGTTAAAAGTTTTACCGGACAATAGTGATTTCTAATCTAACTCTAATTAATTAGATTAAATATAAATAAGAATAAAAGTATTAAAATACCAAAAATATTTTTCGTGTTTTTTTCTTTATATGTAAAGCATTTGCAAAAGAATTTTAAATTATTCTGATTTTAAAACCAGCTTTCTCTACTTAAAGAATCTTGACTTTAAAACTCTTCCTTTATATCTTTATAAAATAGATGAAGATTTAAATTACTCAATTACTTAAATTAAAAAGGAGGTTTTTATGGTCGATTCGAATGTTGTTCTTTGGGGGCAAACTATTGCTTACACGTTTTATTGCCTTGTAATAATTCTCTTAATGCTGTGGTTTGGATACAAAATCACTAAAACAGGAAAAAGCAATGTAGTAAGACCTGCAATTTTTTACACATTTGTAGGATTTTTAACTGTGCTTGGGGTATCGTTACATATTATTACATACAATACAATACCCTGGGCCCCGGTAGATTTAAACCGTGGAGATTATAATCCGGATAAGACATTTGAAATATCTGTTGCGAATCATGAGTTTATATTGCCATCAGATAAACTGGTAATCAACTGTAATGATTTGGTGTTATTCGATGTTAAATCAAATGACTTAACATATGGGTTTGGATTGTTCAGGCAGGATAACAGTATGGTTTTTCAAATGCAGGTTGTTCCCGGGCATAGAAACGACATTCTTTGGAAATTCGACAAACCTGGCATTTATACTATTCGCTCAACAGAGTACTCCGGCCCAAGGGGGGTATTTATGGTATTGAAAGATGCTGTAGAAGTTACACCATGCGAAGGTGTTTAGATAGTTCATTTGTTAAACAAAAAAATTTATATATATGTCATTTAAGAATACATTTATTCATGGAACTGAAGGTTTATTTAAGCCGGATTCTTTAACTCAAATGCAAAAAATAGTATTGCGATTTGTTGTTGTTGGACTAATATATTATGGTTTTGCTGTTATTGAAGGAATGATAATGCGAATATATGAGGTTGAACAAATACCGTTAATTAACACGAATCAATTTTTTGCAATTCTAACAGCTCACCCGTTGGTCGGGATTTTCGGTTCAACCTATGCATTGGTTTTTGGAGCTTTTTTATTCCTGACTCCATATTTAATGAAAAAACCTTTATACAGTATCAAACTTGCAAACTGGTCGTTAATATTATTGGCATCGGGTACATTTATTTTTTGGTTCGCAGGATTTATATCTCATTATGCACCGCTTTATACTTTGTATTGGCCGCTACCTGCAGATTTTAGTCAGTTTAGTGTTTGGGGAGGCACGTTTTTTATTTTAGGAATTGCAATACTAATGGTTGGAACGTTATTTTTTATAATTAATATTTTTAAAACCATTGTATATACCCCTGAAGGATGGGAAAAACAACCGTCTGCAGCATTACTTGGTTCTGCTATTGGATACAGCGGGTTTAGAAATTTATTCCGCAAAAAAGAAAACCGGAAAGAGCACTTAGTTCCATTGCCTGTAGCTGCAATTGCCCGTGGTACTGTTGATATGGTTTTAAATACAAGCATTATTTTATTTACAGGTGTATTGATCCTGATTTATATGCTTGCAAACATACTCGGGGTTGATTTAAAAGAATCTGCAATTGATGCATTATTATATAAAAATTGGTTTTGGTGGGGATTGGATTTAATTGCCGATGGATTGGTTCTGATTTTTGTTGCCGGTACATGGTATCTTATAGCAACTATGATTACCGGGAAAAAGTTATTTATGCAAAATATTGCACGTGCTGCTTTATTGCTTGAACTGGTTGTTTCGTGGACAGTGTGGTCGCATCATTTACTTTCAGACCAGGCACAACCAGCTATGCTAAAGATTGTTTCAGGAGAACTTGTAACAGCATTTGAATTAATTACTCAGGGTTTAGCTTTTTTTATTACATTGGCTACATTATGGAGTGCAAGGCCTTTAAAAATGACAAATCCATTAAAGTTTCTACTTGGAGGGTTACTCGGGTTTGCTTTAGCTGTTCCCGCGGGTATAATGCAGGCTGATGTAGGTTTAAACAGAATATTACATAACACCCAGTGGATTGTTGGCCCACACGTGCACGTTGCTGTTCTTGTTGGTTTAACAATGACATTATATGCCGCAGTATATCTCTTGTTTCCTATTGTTACAAATGGGGCTAAATTATATAGCCAAAAACTTGCGAATATTCATTTCTGGTTACATTTGATTGGTGGAATCGGCATGGGGGCATTCATGGGAATGGCAGGACTAAAAGGAATGTTACGCCGTACACTTTATGTTGATGGCGAATTTAACCTATATATGATTCTTGCTGCATTAGCTGGTTCATTGTTATTAATTTCTTTTTTAGCCTTCTTTTATAATATTGTAATGAGTGTGGGACTGAAAGGTGTAATTGGAATTTTTACTCCGTCAAAACTAAAAACGAAAGAATTACTTCCAGAAAGTTAGAATCAAATTTTTTTCCCATTAATAAAACCACGATAATTAATTTTATCGTGGTTTTTAATAACAATTATTTGGGTTTATGATCCTTCTTAAAAATATTCCCTATTTCATATCCAATTTGTTCAATAGCTTCAATACCTTCAATACCTCTTGATAGTGTATCGGAAGAAATATCTTCATAATTCTCGTTTTGACAATAACTGCTAAATTGCTGAGGAAAAATAACAATCTTGTTATTATTGTTGCAACAGGAAAATCATCACAGTGTGGTCGTTACAATTTGATCAAAACCGATCATTTATTGAAAATATCGTTAATAAATATCATAGTTTTGGATGTAAAGAAATAGTTATCATAATTAACGAAACCGATTATTCATCGTTTATTGAGAAGAATTATAAATTTCTGGAAATTGTTCGGATAATTATTAACTGACACCCCGTCTGGCATCGTTTTTATTCGTAAAGATTGGGTGTCGAAGAAATACCCAACAGCCTTTTTATATATACATAATGTTGACAATTCCTTTGTTAATCATGATTTACTATATAAATTACTTGAAAATTCTTTAGAGTCAGATTTAATTGTACCTGAATATAAAGGGAGAGGAGGGCATCCAATTTTAATATCAGAGAAAATAATTAACGGCATTCGAGATGAAAAAAATAATCAATTACATTTTAAAGAATACTTATGTAATTATAAAATGAAAAAAATAAATGTAAATGATGACAAAATATTAGTGAATATTAATAATTTAGATGAATACAATATTTTATTTAAATAGTTAATTATTAGTAGTTTAAATCGTTTAATATGACTTCAGCAATTATTATAACTCTTTGCCTGTTGCTACTTTTAGCATATATTTTTGATATTTCATCATCCAGGACAAATATTCCATCAGTTTTATTGTTATTGCTCTTGGGCTGGGGTGTTAATCAAGTAACAAAAGTTATAGGAATACATATTCCTGATTTGACTCCTGTATTACCTGCTTTAGGTTCGATAGGACTGATTTTAATTGTTTTAGAAGGTACATTAGATTTAAAACTCGATAAATCAAAATATAAATTCATTTTTAAATCATTTGTTTTTGCATTATCTCCAATGTTGATTCTAAGTTTTATTCTTGCCTTTGCATTTTATTATTTTGGAAATATTCCATATAAATATGGTTTAATTAATGCAATTCCATTATCAATTATAAGCAGTGCCATTGCTATTTCGAGTATTAAAAATCTTAAAACATCAGATAAAGAGTTTATAACATATGAAAGCAGTTTATCTGATATTTTAGGGATTATATTTTTTAACTTCTTAATATTAAATGAAGTAATAAATATTTCATCAGTTGGTTATTTTTTATTAGACATAATAATTATTTTAATCATTTCATTTATTGCTATTATTGGATTGGCATTATTACTTAGTAAAATAAAGCATCATGTAAAATTCTTACCTATTATTTTAATAATTATTCTTGTATATTATTTTGCCGAAATATTTCATTTACCGGCATTAATTGTTATTCTTTTATTTGGTTTGTTTTTAGCAAACCTCGATGAATTAAAACATTTTGACTTCTTTTTAAGATTTAATACAGAAACACTTGAGAAAGAAATTGTAAAATTTAAGGATCTTACTTCTGAAATGACTTTTTTAATTCGAACGATGTTTTTCTTGTTATTCGGTTTTTTAATCGAAACAAAAGAACTATTAAATTTAAGTTCTCTTTTATGGGCTATAGTTATAACAGTATTAATTTTCGGACTAAGAGCTTTACATTTATACCTTTTAAAACTTCCATTAAAACCTTTATTTTATATTGCTCCGCGTGGATTAATTACAATTCTTTTATTTTTATCAATACCAGCATCACAAGGTTGTATTTTTATTAACAAATCACTAATAATTCAGGTTATCATTTTATCTGCATTTGTAATGATGATTGGGTTAATTAATAATAAAAAAGATTAATAAAAATAGCATAGTTCTATTCATTGTAATACAGTTGATTACATTTTAATTTCTTTTCCCGTGAAGTTCTTGTTGTTCACGAAAATGTTGGTGTAATTATCGATTTGTTAGAAAACTTCAGATACCGATGACTCGTTTGATGATTTTATTTTAGCTCAGGTTTTTAAACATCCTGATAAGTACATATAAATTAGTAGTTTACATGAAAAACAATCAGGTAATTGAGAAATAAATATAAGCTAATTGCGAATAAAACATGTGGGAAATGATACTCTAAATCAGTAATAATTTTTCTTGATGATGGTTCTATTTTAGTTGATATAAATTAAATATATACAGTAACAGACTTAAACTTAGCTTTAAATATCTTAAATTTTAAATTTATCTAATAGTAAATTTTATTAATCACGATAAACATTATAAATTCGCAGGTGTTTATAGCAGGTAAAGTTGAAGTAGATGGAAAATCCAATTCTTGATGTTAAAAATATTTATAAAAACTTTAAAGAAGTAAAAGCTGTTGATGGAGTCAGTTTCTTTGTTAACCGGGGTGAGTTTATTGCATTACTTGGCCCGAATGGTGCAGGCAAGACTACAACTGTTGAAATGATTGAAGGAATTCAGAAACCCAACCAAGGTACTATAAGCATAATGGGGATGAATTGGGATAATCATGAAAATAAACTCCATCGTTTAATTAGTCTTTCGCTCCAGGAAACACGGTTTATCGATAAGCTCCGGGTTTGGGAAACAGTTCAGCTATTTGCCAGTTTCTATGGTTTATCTCGCGACAGGGTTGATGAGGTTATTGGAATTGTTGCACTAACTGAAAAACGGAAAAGCTTTGTCCAGAATCTTTCCGGGGGTCAACGCCAGAAGCTGGCCTTAGCTATTGCCCTGTTAAACAATGCTCCACTCTTGCTTCTCGACGAACCAACTACCGGGCTTGATCCAACAGCCAGAAGGGAAATATGGAATATCCTGATGAATCTCAAGAAAAATAACAACACATCGCTTATTCTTACCACGCATTATATGGAAGAAGCTGAATACCTTTGCGACAGGATTATTATTATGGATAAGGGAAAAATCCTTGCCCAGGGAACACTCGAAGAACTACTTTCGGCAAGTAATAGTAAAGAAATTATTGAGTTTTCAACTAACGATATTATTTCCGAAGAATTATTTTGCGTAGATGATGTGTACAAGCTAATCAGGGATGAGAATTCAAATAGCAGAAAACTCATTGTCAGAAGTATAGTTGACCAACTCCCTGTTTTTCTTCAGAAAGTTAAAGATAATGGAATTAACCTTTCACGCCTGGAATGCCGGAAGCTTACATTGGATGATCTTTTCATATCGATGACAGGAAAACATCTTGGAGATTAATAATTAATAGTAAACAAGCACAAAATGTTAAAACATCCATTTACACAGCTTATACTTATTCAAATCAGGGAATTTTACCGGGAACCGGCTGTGCTATTCTGGTCGTTTCTTTTTCCCGTATTAATGGCATGGGGACTTGGAATTGCTTTCAACAAAAAACCGGAAGTAACTAAAACCATAGCGATTGTTTTGAGTGAAAAGGAACCGGTTGCAGATTTTGAAAAATATATCTCAAAAACGGATTTTGAAAAAATACCTGATTCCACCAATAATACCTATTACTATAGTGTCAGCTATGGAAATGAAAATATGGGTGTTACTCATTTCCGGCTAAAACCTGTCAGCTGGCAACAAGCCGAACTGATGGTAAAAAGGGGTAATGCATCCATGATAATTACTACAAACAATAACAAAATTGAATATAATTTCGACAAATACAGCTCCGATGGCCAACTGGAGTACCTTCAACTGTCATCCCTTTTCGACGGGGAGAATCAATCGGCTCAACAATCCGAAATAAAACCAATGGCTGAGAAAGGTACCCGCTATATTGATTTCCTAATTCCCGGGTTAATAGCCATGAACGTGATGATGTCAACCATGTGGGGCATCAGTTATACCCTGATTGAAGCACGAACAAAGAAATTACTTCGCAGGATGGTTGCAACACCTATGAAGAGATGGGAATATATTCTTTCGCATATTGTTGCCCGGGTTGTGCTTTGCTTCGTGGAGGCTGCAATAATTTTCTTATTTGCATATTATTACTTCGACATAACAATTACAGGAAGTATTATAGCATTTGTTGCCCTGTTTATATCGGGTATTCTCGCGTTCTCAGGGCTTTCTGTGTTAATTGCTTCACGAACATCGAAAACCCAGGTAGGCAACGGGTTGATTAACCTTGTTGTAATGCCCATGATGATGCTATCGGGAATTTATTTCAGCTACCATAATTTCCCCGATATCGTTGTTCCTTATATACAGGCATTACCCCTGACAATGCTTGCCGATGGTGTTAAGGCAGTTTTTAATGAAAGTGCCGGATTTATGCAGGTATGGAAATATATTTTAATCCTTAATTCCTTTGGGCTGATAACATTTATTACAGGTTTAAAATTTTATAAATGGTATTAAGAATTTTTTCGTATTTAATTGAACGGGATTCATCCGGAAAGTTATTAGCTAAGCTGAATAATGGAAAAAAAAGAATCAGGCAATAAATCGGTTTCATATTCATTTTTTTAATTTAATCGGTATCCATATTTCTTCTTCTGAATCGGGGTCGTTATTCTTATATTTTTCTCCTAATATCTCAAAATGGGGCCTGTTGTCTAACAGGTAGTTTGAACCCGGTAACCAGGTTCCGAAAATATAGTGAAATATTCTATTATCTGAGCTTGGGCCTTTATATGGAAAAACGGCATAGAGTCCACCTTCTAATATAAAACTTTCCATTCCGTCAGGAATCAGGTTAAAGTCTGTAACCTCAATAGCTGCCCACTTTTCAAATACTTGGTTTAAATCACTTAAATCTAATGGCTGGCTATAAACCTGCATTGAAATCATATCAACAGTCAGGTTGTTTTTAATTTCTTTTCGCCTGGGCATAAATGATTGCCAAAGATTAAAGGTTTTATTGTCGGCAAGTGACATTTTTATCCGGTTACCCACTAATTTTTTTTCAGTTAATGTTTCAATTCTTGGTTCCATGTTAAACTATCCCGTTTATTTCAATATCGTATTTGTCCAAGAGCCCGGTTATTCCAGGTAAAGAGAATTTGGCTTTTTTCATCCTGTTTATTTCCGGGTCAATTGAATAATTGAAAGATGTTCGAAAGTCAGCCTTTTCAATTATTGTGTTTTCAAATGTTGCCCTTGCCAGGTCGCAGTTATCAAAAACAGAATTACTTAAATCACATTCGGTGAAATCGACTTCGTGAAGTTTTAGGTTTTTGAATGTTGTCTTTTTTAGTTTCGTTTTGTAAAAGGAAGAATGGCTGAGGTTACAGTTTTCAAAAAAGATTGATAAGCCAAATTCATTGCAGTTTTGAAAATGCAATCCCAGCATTTTGCAATTTCTGAACTTAATGCCTCGTAAGGCAGTTTTATTCAGCTTGGCCATACTCAGGTTGCAATCATCAAATTCACATTCCATAAAATTTATACCATCAAGGCCTGAATTTGAAAAATCACAATTAATAAACGTGCAGTATTCATATTCTCCTTTGACCAGCGGATTTTGGGTGAAGTCTATTTTAGTAAAGTTTTTTTCTTCTATATATATTTTTTCCATTTTATTGTCAAATTATCCTTATAGTGTTAATTCTGCCCCAACTTTTTGAGTATTGCTTATTTATTTCAAGGTATTGGTCAACGCCAGATTGTAATCGTATAAGTTTGCAGGTATAATTCTTTAGCAACTGTTTGCATCCGTATTACATTTTGTTAGAAAGCTTGAAATTAGTCAGTAATTCTTTTTTTAACTGCTCAATTTCATTATTAGAATTTTTAAAAGCAATTGCTAAATCTCTAATCAAATTTACATATATGAGCCCGTTTTTTTCTACAATTTTTTTAGCTACCTGAGCAATTCTATTATTAAACTTAAGATCTGTTTTTGAAATCTGTTTTATCGTATATAATTGTTCCCTGGTTTCTTTTGTTTTCAAGTCAATAAAATCAGCAATGAATTTAACATCTTTATCATTAATTTCATATTCGTAACTCATGGTGTTAGGATTGTACTTTCCTTTATTATAAATTTCAAATTTGTCGTCTCCCCAGGTAGAACCTTTGTTAATAATAACGGGTCTCCAGAACCATTGATTTCCTCTAATTAAATCATGTTTCAAATAAAAATTAATATTATCAATTAATTCATCTAAAGTTAATAAAGGATCAAATAGCATAAACCCACAATCAAAAGGCAAATTTATTTCCTTTAAAATTTGAATACTTTTTAAAATGCTTTGTTCAGTTAAACCTCTATTATAACGAGATAATTGCTTGCACGAACCACTTTCTATACCGATGTATATTCTGTCGAGACCTTGCTGTTGCATTCTTGCTAAGGTTTCTTTAATAATCTTATTTTTACCACTTTCATTTTTTTTATAAATGATATCCGGCCTGGTAAAGATTCTAAAACTAATTTTATCTTCAATTTTATTATTTATATTCTCAATTATATCTATAATCTTGTTAATTCTGGTAATATGTTCTTTATCTCTACCACCAAAAAATTCATCATCAGAGAATTCAATTACCTTATATTTAAGTTTTAAGATCACATTTTTTAAATCTTTTTCAATTCGATTTATGCCGAAACTTTTCCATTTTTCACCATGCCTGAAACTAGAACGTGTGCAATAAGAACAATTGCCCCAAAAGCATCCTCTTGAAAGCTGCATTTGAATTGCAGCTCTATTGATTTTTGGCGAATCTTCACTTATAAAATATTCGTGTTCAACCCAATCAGCATGTTTGTTTTTTGATTTTTTTTCTACAATATTCTGACTACGAATAGATATATCATATTTAGGGGGATAATGTAATTTTGATAAATCAGGTGCCTGTAATTGAGTTAAGTGAAATTGTAAACCATCGTAATAGCAAATGTTTTTTATTGATTCTATTTCCGCGTAAACAGAAGATTTTTTAAGCATTACATTAATAAGTTGTTCAACCGTTTCCTCGCCTTCTCCTAAAACACAAAAAACATTTTGGTAGTTAATATTTTTATTTTTTATTGCATATCTTATTATATATTCAGGAGAGTATGTTGCCAACTGATTCCCAAAAATAATTTCTGCCTTAATTTTATTTATATTTTGTAATATCTTCTGTAATAATTCTAAGGTATAGGGTAAAACACTAAACCCTATAAGATCATATTTATTTGAATTTATCTCCTTAATTACAGGCTTAGAACTATCAAAAGAATTACAGTATAATATTTTGCAGGTTGTTTTTCTTGAACCAAATACTCCATTTATATGGCCAATAAGTGCTTCAACTGACAAATAATTCCAAATTGCAAAGTGTGAAGGGGAGTTTAATGCAATAAACAATATATTCATTTTTTACTGCTATTTAATTACTATAAATACTGCTTTTGTAATTTATCAACTAATTCTTTACCTACTTTGATTCTGCTATCTTCAATAAAGTCTTTTGGATATTCTATTTCAAATTCGATAAAGTCATTTATAGAAATAAATTCAGGTATTGGTTCTCTATAATTATATTTAACCTTTAGAATAATTTGAAGGGTTTCCTGGGCATAATACTTTTTATAAATCTGTTCAAGAACATTATTATTTAAGAAGAAATATTCAAGTGCAAAAGCTCCTCCGGCTTTACAACCCGCAAAAATGAAAACAAATTTTTCTTTTTCAAAAGGATTTCGAATCCTTGTAATTAATGCATAATCCAATCTTGGTTTTTGATCATTGTCTGGTTTAAGGTGTTTATGCTTATTAGGATAATAAATATAACTATCGCCTGTACTATGCTCTTCTTTAAATATACATATTGAGTCAAATTCTTGTTTGGCTTTATCTAAAATTATACGAGTTATTACATTTGTTTTGCTACTGCCAAAAAGGATTAAATTATCATGTAAGTGTTTGGGTATTTCATTTTTATTTTTGTATTGTTCATAAGTATATTTTTCTTCACATGAACAAGATAAACTCACATTTTCAATTCCTAAACAATTTACAGCAACACTCCAGCATTTCATTGCCAGATTGGATTCTTCAAGTATAAGAGGTATTGAAGAAGATTTTTTTGCAGCCTCTGCTTTATCATGTTGATTCCCGCGATGAGAGAAATATATTCTGACAGTACCGTTATTTCTTTTAATTTTATCCATAAAAAGAAACCGACTTGCAAATACAGAAATATTGTTTTCAATACAAGTGTGAATAGGTTTTTTTATTTCTTCCAGGGCTTTCAATATTTGATAATTTCCTATAAAAAAAGAGGTTATTACTTTAATCAGCTTATTTATTACTTTAATAATATCTTTGAACAAAAAAATAATAATAATAGCTATGACTATCAAAGAAAAAACGACTGCACTAAGTAAAGTGAAGTTAGATGTCACTTCTGTTATCATACTCTTTCCTCTTACCAACAAAATTATGATATAGCATGGTAATACAATAATAGGAATGAATGTTACAATTTTTTTTATTTGATTTATAATTTTTCCCATAGTCATATATTTTATGTTTTCTGATGGTCAACGGGTACGATATCGTGCTGTATTTTTTTCTTTGTTTTATTATCTTGTTACGAAATTAAACTAAATAATTAAATTTTCAAATCATCACTGAACAGCGCATGTGTTATGAGTATGATTAATTTGATCTAAGTTTTTTAATTCTTTCAAAAGGTAATGATGAAAAAAAAGGTTACCTACAAGGAGTATGACTGAATTTTTTTGTCATTAAATATTTTCGATTCAATTAAGCCAAAAGTTCAATTCGATTTCCCTCGACATCAAGGACGACACTTTCAAAATAACCATCTCCGCTTGTACGTGGTTCTCCAACTATTTTATAACCATCCGTACGAAGTATTTCAGTAAGAGAAAGGACAGCTTCTTTTGAACCTAATTTAAATGCAATATGAGTTATTCCTAATCGTTCTTCAGTATCCAGGGGTTTGTCAACAGATTGCTTGCGCATAAGTTCCAATTTTGTACCACTTTCAAAACTAATAAAATATGATTCAAACTGTTTTATTGGATTTATATATTTTTCATTGCTTTCTCCATTGAAATATCGAATATAGAAGTCTTTCATTGCTTCTATATTTTTCGTCCAAATGGCAATGTGTGCAATATTCATGGTTCTATATATCTGATAATTATATAAAAAATTGTCTTGTTCTCAAATAGCCCATAATGGTCGATGGCAACGTGCAGAGGGAGTGATAACCTGTCAGGTTATACCGACTTTTTTAACGAGCTGCAAACCTTCGAAAACCACTGAACCCTGCATAAAATGTGAAGCCCTGTTGGGCTAGTGAAATTTATTCTCCCAGCAGGATGTTGATTTCATCCTTAAGATTCTTTAAATCCTGAACAGCTATCGCCCAAATTATGTCAATAGAAATTGTGTCATACCCATGACTTATTCTATTTCTAGTATCAACTATTTTTCTTGCGTTAGCAATTTTAATGTCAGGGCGAACTTTCATAATTCTATTTACTGCTTCGCCCATAATTTCAATATTTCTTTCAATAGCTTTCCTGGTTTAAAGGTCTTTCTGGAATTCAAAAAAGTTTCTTTTCTCAGGTAAGAACTCTTCAATTTCATCAATTGATTGCTTAATATCTTCAAGCCAGGTTTTTACTTCAATTTCCATAGATTTGAACTTTGGTTCGGTCAATCTCACTTTTTAGAAATCTATTTCTTATTGCTTTCTGTTCAAGAAGGTCAATTTGCCTTTTAAATAAATTTTCAAGTTGAAACTTCAAATTAAAGTATTTGTCAGAATAGGAGATAGGGTCGTTTTCATCAATGTCAACAACGAGGTCAATGTCACTGTCTTTTCTAAATTTGTCCGTAGTAACAGAACCAAAGGCAAATAAAGCTCTAACTTTGTTTAGTTCACAAAGTCGAACAATCTGGTCAATATGTTGACTAATTATTTTCATACTATAGCAAAGTTAATAAAATAATTTGGTTTCAGAACTAAACTGTTCAGATTGACGGTTTCATTGCATTAGCTATACCGCATGTTGGTGGCTGTGCTTTATATTTTCTGTTTTTCTGTCTGTAAAAAAGTGAGGTCGTTTCCAACCTCACAAAATTCTATGCTAGAACAATCCTAATATTGCTGTCACTAGCTTTGCAAGTTCAACAAAAAGAGAAAGAAATAATTTGGCTAATTCCAAATTGTCTTTTTTACTCTTCTGCACTTTTTGTTTGCTCTTTAGTCTTTTTGAGGACATAGCACAAATGTTACAGTCGAGCTAGCTTTTTAAAGAGAAAACGGTATTTCTCTTACTTCAAAAAATTTGCTCTACTAACACTCACCTGTTAATTGCCGAGTGCGTAACAATTCGGTTTTGGTACATTTTTAAAGTGCTTGTACAGTGCACTATCTAAATGGAGTCATCTAAAATCAAACCACAACTATAATGGTGTTCCGTAATAACACCATTTCCGATTACATTTCAAATTTAGTGTTTTTAATTATGACCAAATCATATTTCGTGTCTAAACATAAAAACATTATGAAAATCAAAAAAATGCACTGCTTCATTTTTAAATTAAATATCCATGAGTAGCGGTTTTTAAGCATTGTCACCAACGTTTTATGGTATGGTGTCATGCGGGATTACGAAACGTTTCTTTATCAGTTTATGCCGACTTTTTTTATGAGCTGCAAACCTTCGAAAACCACTGAACCCGCATAAAATGTGAAGCCCTGTTGGGCGTATGTGCCATTAAGTATATTTTTCACGAAAGCTAGTCAATCTTGTAATTTTTGTCTTTTCAAATTTATCAAGTACAAGTAAATCTTTATTAGAATCTAAAAAACCACCGTCTTTGACGGTGGTAATGTATGTTTTAGCTTTGCTAACTAAATTTTTTTAAATTAGTAGCATGGTAAAATATAAGAAGTTAACACATACGGTATACCATTG